>Ga0076017_141_pt1 | contig 5526 bp, 7 predicted proteins | sample RifGroB1_FD_68079 | JGI IMG/M metagenome (GOLD analysis project Ga0076017, IMG submission 68079) | Parcubacteria bacterium GW2011_GWB1_40_5 | reverse complement strand
TTATTATTGTGGATGACGGCAGCGACGACGGGACGACGCTCGTCAAGGGCGAGCTAGGCACAGGCCCGTAATGGCAATCGACACCGCCGCCAAGCGGTCGTCGGCGCTCGACCACGAAGAACCCTGGCAGTTCGGGATCCCGTTCCCGGACGGCACGATCAGCCAGGCCGACCGCCAACACCTGGCATTTTGCTATTCAGGGATTCTGATTGTGGAAAGCGTTACTGAGGAACTTGCCTTGACCGCGCCGGGCCGCGATTATGCTCTTTCAGCGCTTGCGCGTGATTATACCCTGACAGCACCGGGCCGCGATTTGGCCCTGACACCGGAGAACCAGAATCGTGGCTGAGAGAATTGAGACAAACCTTATCGTCCGCGCTATTGCGGAAGGCTTTGATCAGATGGAAGGTGTCTTGGATGGGACAGCTTCCGAGGTCAAGAAGCTCGAGGAGACGACGCAGCGCGGCGCGAAAGGTTTGCTCGCCTTCCGGGGCGCGAACCAAGATGCGGCGGGTGCAGCGCGCGCCTTCGGCGTTGACCTGGCTGGAATGTCCAATCCTCTGACCCTCATTGCGACTGGCCTGAAATCTTCAATTGACTTCACAACCCAATGGGGCGATACGCTTGACCGACTCTCGCGCACGACCGGCGAGAATGCGCGCGAAACATCGAAGCTCGCCATCAAGAAAACGATGATGATAAAATACTTAACTATTCCCCCCAGAAAATGACCAGAGTTCAGGTTAAGCCCAGACTTTCTAACAAACCCTTCAAAGCCCGCTTTTTGCAATGCCTCATCAAACTTAATCATCTTCATAAAGTGTGCGATGCCCTTTGCTATAACTGCGCCGATTGCCCAGCCAATGCAAAAAATAACTATCGCAACAATTAGGTTAGGAATGAACTTAATTACCCCCGCCCATAGGCTTTGGAAGGAATTGTTCAATACCCCACCCCATGTGTCTAAAATCATAGTAAAAATATTAAATGAGTAATACCCATATTATAGCACAAGACTACTTTTGATTTCCATGTCAACTGTGGATACAAGAACAAGCCTTGATTATGGCCTATATTGCACCTAGTTTGTTTAAAATCTTTTTGTGTGGGTAGTCTAGGATATCGCGAGTCAGTTTGTCACACATACTTAGACGATACTTGAAATCCTCTGTAGTAAACTGAGCATATTTTAGCTCCTTGCCGATTTCAGACTCAAGAACCTTAATAGTATTATCCAGTTGCCCCTTCTTAATATTATCTCCAACAATAAGTATGTCTGCCCTGCTTTCAAACTCTTGGATAAATACCCCGGCGGTGATAATAAGCTTTATAGACCCAAGTTTTGATATTTTTTTTATTAACTCTTTTGAACTCAGTGGTTCAATATTAACTAAAAAATTCTGAAGGGGTACCAGATATGTAAAGTTGGAATCAAGCATAAAACCATGACTATTACTTTTCTTTTTACCATTAGATTTTTTCTTCACTAAGCCTATTTTTTCAAACATGTTTAACTCCCTACGAACCCTTGATTGGTCCTCCTTAACCCTGTTTCCAATGTCAGCCACACTGAAGGATTTCTCAGGATTAAATAAAAATAGCTTCATTACTTTTACCTTCGTTTCGTTACCAAATAGTTTTGATAGGGTTTCCATATTGGCTATTATAGACAACTTTGCTTACAAAAGCGACATATTGACTTTTTGACCAAAAATTACAAAAAACGAGCATGTTCTGCTCGTTTTTTGTAAAAAATAGTATTTTTTATTACTTCTATATTACTTCAATGTAACCTTGCCTCCAGCTGTTTCGATCTGTTTCTTTACATTCTCTGCATCTTCTTTCTTCATCCCCTCCTTAAGCATTGAAGGAGCAGCATCAACTAAGTCCTTTGCTTCCTTAAGTCCTAGACCCAATACTTCCTTAACAATCTTGATAACTGCAATCTTTGTTGCCCCACCATCTGTTAGTTCAACATTGAAAGATGACTTCTCGTCGCTGGCTGTTGATGACGCGCCTCCTGCTGGAGCCGCTGTGGCAACTGCTGCTGCTGATACTCCGAACTTTTCTTCTAGGTGTTTTACTAGTTCATGTAAGTCAAGAACTGACATTTTTTCAATTGCCTCAACCACTGCTTTGAATTTAGCTGGTGTTGCTGTAACTGTTTTTGCTTCTGCCTTAGCTTCAACTTTTGTCTCTACTACTGCATCTGCTGTGTTTGTTGTTTCATCCATAATAATGTTATTGAATTTCTAATTATTAATTTCTAATTTTCAAACAATTTCCAATGACCCAATTTCAAAATTTCTAAATTGAAAATTAATTCATTGTTTAGAAATCAAAAATTGAAAATTGAAAATTATTTTGTTTTTGCTATCTCACTAAGTGCCATAACAAATCCCTGTATAGGTGAATTGATAAGGTTAACAAATTGAGCATGTAAGGTCTGAAGTCCTGGAATCTGTGAAATAGTTAACATCTCACTTTGATTCATGAACTTACCTTCAAAAACACCACCCAAAATCTGAATCTTCTTATCAAGTTTCTTCTGAAACTCATAACCCCCACGAGCTCCTTCGATAGGATCAGTACCACCCGCCTTGCCCGACGAGTCAAGTCGAGGCAGGTATACGATACCAAGCTCTCCTGGAAGTTCTGGCATGGTTCCACCCAAACCAGCTTCAGAGAAAGCTTTTTTTGTTAAACTCTTTTTAGCTACTGTGTATCCTACCCCCTTCTCTCTCAAAGCTCTTCTTATGTTTGTTGATTCCGACACAGGAAGTGCATGGAAGTTTATAAACACCACAGAAGCAGAGTCTTTAACAATCTTTTGAAGCTTTCCTAATATCTCACCTTTCTTTGCTTTTGATATTGCCATGTTATAACTTTCAAATTTGGCGAACTCCTCGCTCCAAGTTTGAAAATGCTCGTCATCGTATATTTATACGCCTCCTCGCTTTTTCAAACTTTCACTTCGGATTTCATCCAAATTATGAAAATTCTAAATTATTTGATTAATAAAAAACGACCCAAGGTCGAGAGTGTAGAAACAACTTTTGTTGCTTCAGTCTCGGCAGAAAATTAAGCCCTTTGTGGGCATCTGCTGTCTTTGACCTTATGGCAAATATAATATACTAAATAAATCTTCTGTCAATCTTCAACAAATAAGTGCCTGACAAACTCAAATCCTCTAATCGGCCAAGCAAAAACCTTACTGACAAGACCGGTTTTCTTTTCTGCTTCAAAAACTATTATCCCAGGCGTCTCAACTACGTCGTTTGGTAAACTAAGATTTTGTTCGGAATAGTCTCCCAACACTTGACCAACTGGAGGTTCTGGCACAACTGGATTTTGTGCAGTGGATTGGTTTTTCGAAACTAGGGCCAATTCATTTCTAACCTCTTCTATTTTCTTTTGGAGTACTAATGTTGCATCTTTGATATTGCCAGCAAGTAATTCTTGCTCTGTTTTCGATATAGCATCAATATGACCAAACTCCTGATCAATTGGGTTAAGTAATTGTATTGTTCCACTATATACACCCGTAATTACATCAGAGAATATTATTGATTTTTTGTTTGATATGAGTGTATCCTGTGGAAAAACAAACACCCTTAGGGGTGAGACTAGTTTCCAGTCACCAAGATTTATTTCAACTCCAGAATTATTGGTTATTTCTACACCACCGTGGGTTTTTATTATTGTAACTTCAGGTAAGACCACTTTCACCACTGCTCTACTAACCGCTTGTTTATCAGAATAGTTTGCATTAACCACAACAGAATAGTCGCCGGGAAACCTATAAGAATGACTGACACGGCTTCCCTGTGCTACAGCTCCATCACCAAAAGTCCAGGAGTACGTAATACCCGACTCCAATATGTTAGAAGATTTTGTTAAGACAACATGAAAGGTTAGATTGTTTCCAACAGTGGTCAGTCTGTCGCGCCCAGCAGAAATCTCAAATTCAATTTTTTGGCCCGTGGAGGAAAGTGGTGCAGGAGAGGAATGGGCTGAAGTGCTTGAGGAAGAACTGCTGGTTGATTCGGGCTGGTCTACCGCCGAGTCATCAGCATTGTCAGAGTCTTGGTTATTTTCTGGAGGAGTTTGACCAACACTGATATTCTGACTAATTGTAGAAATTTTCTCTGTCTTTTCTTTATTAAAAATATTAGCCGTAATAACAAAATTTCCTGCAATTGTATCTTTATAATACACAGTACGGTTTGAATTCTTAGAACTAATATAGACAAAATCACTTGGATCTATGGGAGTGGTATTTGTTTTGTTGCTGAAAAATTGGCCCGTACCAGAAGAAGAATTAAAAGTAATATATGTAGTCTCCGTTACAGGAATATCCGAGTGGACAGTTATCTCCTTTGACAGCTCCTCAAGGGAAACACTCTGCACATCAGTGCTAAAGCTAAACTGTGTTACAGCGCACACAAAACTAGGTGAAACCGAGAAAAACAGAAGTAATGTTATTATTGAAATCTTAGATAATTTCATAAAACACAAATAGAGAAATATTAACTTCCAGCAACTTGATCTACCTTCTCAATTCTCGAGGTTGATTCAGGAAAATATATCTTTGCAACCAATATTATTATTAAACTAACAATAATGATTGTCAGAAAACCAAAGAGGAATTTGAAGAAGTCTTTATCAAAATAATCAGACATGTATAAATTGTAACAAATAAAACTCCAGCCCACTAACCCATGTGGATAACCACATAATACAAAACTACATAGGGTAACCCTATGTAGTTTTGTATTATCTTTATTCTTTACTGTTAGTGCCTATTCAAGAGATGTCTGGAAATGAAGAAGGCTTGGATCATTTGGAATCTTTGATAGCCCTTCAGTAATTATTGCTCTGGCCCTGTCCATATCTTTGAAAATATCCCTATAGACTTCCGCAAGTTGAATGTAGAGATATGCCTGTGTTTGGCCCTTGGAAATAGCTTGTTTATAGTAGATCTCCGCCTGAGCATTATCTCTTAAAAAGTATGCATATAAGTTACCCAAATTGCCAAACGAAACATAGTTTGTTGGTGATAATCTACCAGCATATTTCCAAGATAAAACAGCCCCATCATAATCCCCCGCCATTTTCTGATAGATTCCAAGATTTATCCAAGCCTTTACATCTCCGGTGTTTTGTTTAAGTTGGGATTGTAGTGTCTGTATTTTCTCTGTTGCCACCGCCTTAGACTCTGCGGAAATGATTGCGCCCGGATAAACAGTAATTTTTCTATCCAAATTTGGTACTGGTTGAGGTACTCCGGCCCCCTCGGTTCCAGACACTTGTTCTATCGTATAGTTACCTGTGCCACCTACCACGGTGATAGCTGTGTCGTTGGTTGTGTTGCTTGTTTCTGGTGTAGTAGAAGAAACGTCTTGACTGTTTGGAGTGTCAACCAATTTTACCTCCTCATTTTTAGATTTTTTGTCAAAAACTATATACAAACCAAGTAATAAAACTATAGCTACAATACTTATGACTATTTTGTGTGTTTTTGTT
>Ga0076017_144_pt1 | contig 6726 bp, 6 predicted proteins | sample RifGroB1_FD_68079 | JGI IMG/M metagenome (GOLD analysis project Ga0076017, IMG submission 68079) | Parcubacteria bacterium GW2011_GWB1_40_5 | reverse complement strand
GGGGAGTAAAGGAATTGGAAGAGTTTACACTACGATAAAAGGAACAGATGCAGTTGCAAGAAACTCTTTAGCTTGCCAAGAATTTTGTTCAGCAAATTTTTTACGAGTTTCTTACCATTCTCTTATTGCAATAAGCGTTTCTAGTAAATACTATATAAAATTATCACTATACATGTGGAACGGAGAAAGAATACGCTACTCTGAAGAGCAGCCCCAAAACAAACAAGGCAAAATCTCCAACAGAGATGCTAGACAGACACATAGAGAAAAACCCAGTTCCGCCAAAGAATGAATTTACCCCAGAATATGTTAGAGACGAAAAATTAGCAGAAATGACCATTGAAGACTTGAATAATCTTGACGACCGCACACCAGAAGAAAAGAAAGAAGGGGAGAATAGTGAGGAAGAGATTTACTCAATCAAAAATTTCTCTATCTAAATTTCCAAATTTGACGAACTCCTTTGTTGGACTTCAAAAAATACTTCTCACTTTACGATAAGTAAAGCTCAAAGTATTTTTCTCGTCCGCCTCAGATTTCATTCAAATTTGAAAATTTGACGGACTCGCCACCTTTATTTTTTATTGTTCTCTAGGTAATTATTTATTCTTCTCTTTGCCATTGTTGTCTTGCAGAACTCAAGCCACTTACGACTGGGTTTTGAACTTTTTTTTGTCTCAATTTCCACGCGGTCACCATTTTGAAGTATTGTGCTCAATGCGACAAATTTACCGTTTACTTTTGCTCCGGACATATGGCTTCCAATATCTGTATGTATTGCGTATGCAAAGTCAATAACAGAGGAATCTTTTGGCAAGTCAATCACATCACCTATGGGGGTAAAAACAAAAATTCTTTCCTCAAAAAAATCATCCTTTATTTCATCAACGAGTCCATCTCCTGTTTCCTTTTGATATTCAACTAATTCTTTGACCCAGTGTGGTATATCAACAGAACTAGAGTGTATCCCAGCGTTTGGGTTTTCGTTCTGCTTCCATGGCAGTATCTTTGTTACCCAAAGCAGGTCAGGGTTGGTTGTTTTTTTCTTTATTCCTTCCTTGTATGAAAGGTGAGAAGCGATACCATACTCTGCTTCCTTGTGCATGTCCTCTGTCCTTATTTGTACTTCAATAATACCCCCATCACCAGAGAAAATGGTGGTATGTATGGACCTGTAACCATTTAGTTTGGGTGAGGCAATATAATCTTTTATTCTTCCAGGTAGAGGTCTCCATGAACCATGAATGATCCCAAGAATTTTATAACAGTCGGCTATATCTGGAACGGTGATGCGCAGAGCAGAGATATCATATACTTTTTCAATATCCATATCCTTTTGCTTCAGTTTCTTGTACAACGAATACATACCTTTGACACGATGGTCAATTTTGAAATCAATTATGTTGTTTTTTGCCAACTCTTTCTTGATTAGTTTTTCAAATTTCTCCAGATATTTCTCCTGCTCTTTCTCTTTTGTTTTAAGCAAATCTTGGACATTTTTCCAGTCTTCAGGATACACATACATGAAGGATATATCCTCCAGTTCTCTCTGAAGTTTTTTTATACCAAGACGGCTGGCGATAGGCGCATATATCTCTAGGGTTTCCTTTGCAATGCGCAACTGCTTTTCTTCCGGAACATATGCCAGTGTTTGCATATTATGTAGTCGGTCACAGAGTTTAACAATAAGTACCCTTATATCTTGTGACATTGCTACAAAAAGTTTACGGAGACTTTCGTTGTATCTGTTTGTTCCACGATATTTAATTTCTCCAAGTTTTGTTACGCCCTCTATGAGAAACAAAATTTCTCTTCCAAACTCTTTTTCCACTTCCTCACTGGTAATATCTGTATCTTCAAGCATGTCATGTAAAAACCCCGCAGAAATAGTTGTTGGGCTCATACCCAACTCGGCTATGTTTTTTGCTGTGGCGAATAGGTGATTAAAGTATTCCTCCCCACTGTTCCGTTTGTGTGTGGCATGTGCTTTCCTGGCAAAATCATACGCTTTTTGGATAAGTGCAATATCGTTCTCTGTTGGGTTGTATAATAGAGATACTATCTCTTTTATATCATTCATGGGTATTTCTATATTGTAATGAAAATCGGCTTAAATACAACAAACCATATCTAGCTAGTATTCTGTCCTGTATGTGCTAGTCTGACTCATGGAGGGTCGCATGACCACATTTCTCGTTCTTCTGTTGTTTGGATGGCTTAGGAAACGCTACAAGCCCCCATTCGTAAAGTGTGAACAGTGCGGAAGCAGAAAGACAGTTTGGCATAGGAACAAGGGTGAGTGCCATCTGCTCTGTAGTGGGTGGCGACATTGCTATGCCTGTGGTCACGAAGAAGTCGGGTGTAGCAATACGCCCGGCGGGTCTCAATAGAAAAGGTTCTCGCGCAAGCGTATGCTCGGGGTCCTGAGTAACATTGGGACCTTTTCTATAAAACTATTTATGTGTCTCTCTCTGAGGAACATGGCGAGAAGGAGATTTTATATCTTAATTTATTCAGCTTTTTTCTTTCTAAACCCACGTTTTTTCTTTTCTTGAGCAAATATTTCAAGTGCTCTCGGAAGTTCTATGGTGTAGACGTCATCTTCTTTAAGCGAGCGAAAATCTTTTTGATGCACAACATATGGTCCAAACATCCCGACGTTTGCTGTAATTTTTTCTCCTGTTTCCGGATGAACACCAAGAACTCTTGGTAAGGTGAGATATGTAAGAGCATCTTCAAGCGTAACGCTGGATAAGTCCTTGCCTTTCGGAATACTTGTCATCTTTGGCTTCGGGGCTTTTTTGCTTCCTTTTCCTTTGACTCTGTCTCCAAGTTGGACATATGGGCCATACTTTCCAATCATGATATAAATTGGCAGTCCTGACTCTGGATCTGTTCCTATCGGTTCTTCTTTCTTTATCTCTAGCCCATCCATTGTTAGTGAGCCCTCGCATTCAGGATATTTGGCACAGGAAAGAAATTTTCCTCCCCTAGATAATTTTATTATCATTGGTCCGTCACATGTTGGGCACTTGAGGCTAGGGTCGGCGTCTCCCATGTTTGTAACCTTATCCATTTTGTCTTTGCTTTTCACTTCAGCGAGAAATGGACCATAAAATGTCTTCAATGTTTTTACATATTCTTCCTTACCGTCAGCGATAAGGTCTAGCTTGTCTTCCATTTCTGCTGTAAAACTGTCACTTATATAATCTGCGAAATTAGCTTCCAAGAAACTTGAAACCACATCACCTGTATCTGTCGGTACTAAAGCCTTATTTACTTTATCAACATACCCCCTGTCCTCAAGAGTTTTTATAGTTGAGGCGTATGTACTAGGTCGCCCTATGCCTCTTTTTTCTAGCTCTTTAATAAGTCCAGCTTCGGAGTATCTTCCAGGTGGTTCGGTTTGTTTCTCTTCTGTGGAAACCTTTTTCAATTCCAGTTTTTCGTCCACAGAGACCTTTGGCAGTTCAACATCATCACCTCTCGATGCAGGGTCTCCAAGAAGCCACCCAGGAAACTTTATTTGTGAGCCAGTAATAGAAAAGTCTGGAATGTCGGCATCCTTTACATTTGCTGTAATTTTTGTCCGAAGAGTGAGTGCATCTTTCATCTGTGAAGAAACTGCTCGTCTCCATATGAGCTCATATAGTTTTTTTTGTTCATCATTTATTCCGGCGTGTTCCACGTTGAAGTGGGATGGCCTCACAGCTTCGTGTGCTTCCTGCGCGTTTTTGCTTTTTGTTGCGAACTTTCTTATCTGTAGGTATTCCTTACCAAACTCCTGCCTCATATAGTTTTTGTGCGATTCCCATCGTGCGTGAAGGAGAGAAGCCGAGTCTAGAGCTGGCTGTCTGCTGTAGGGTGGACGTGATAAAAGGTGCACGAGGAGATTTTTTTACATCACTTTCTTTTATATCTTTTACAAACCACTTCCTTTCTTCGCCACCCTTCTCTGCAACATCCACAATATGCTTGAGGGTTTTTTCGTCCGTTGGTTCAACTTCACAGACAAGGGTCATGTTGTTTTTCTTTGCTGTACTTACATCTGCTGAAATAACCCAGAATGTATGTGACTTGAAGGCTCTGATTTCTCTTTCTCTTTCCATTATTATACGGAGTGCGGGGGATTGGACTCTACCTGCTGATAAGCCGTATCTAACCTTTTTCCATATAAGTCCAGATAGGTCGTATCCAACAAGTCTGTCCAACACCCGTCTTGCCTCCTGCGCTTGTCGTAAATTCTGGTCTATTTCTCTGGGGTGACCAAGTGCCTCTCGTATCGCTTCTTCTGTAATTTCCACATATGAGACTCTCTTCACTTTTGAATTTTGACTTTCGGCTTTGGACTTGCCAGACTTATCTTCTATAAGTTCGGCAATATGCCAGGCAATGGCTTCTCCCTCGCGGTCAGGGTCAGTTGCAAGTAGTATCTCGCTTGCCTTCTTGGAAAGTGATTTTATTTCACTAACCACTTTTTCCTTACCTTTTGATATTTCGTAATGGGGAATAAAGCCACCTTCGATGTCAATGGCTTGCTTGTTTGATTTCGGTAAATCACGAATATGTCCGACAGAAGCAACAACGGTGTATTCACCGTTAAGGTATTTTGAAATTGTTTTTGCTTTTGCGGGTGATTCAACGATTAGTAACTTCATTTTAATTAAATATACGAATATACGAATTATGCAAATCTACGAATAGCTACGAATAGAATAATAACACAGTCTCATTATTCGCATACATTCGTATCATTCGCACGATGTTCGTATCTCGTAGTATTACTGCAAAATAATTTTTTTGCAAATTACTGGTGTAAATTATTTCCATATATACGATCATCCGCCGTACGCAACTCTCGTTGCGCCGGCGGATTGCTGTGAACTCCGTGTTCACGGAAGGCGAAAGATGTTTTGTTCTTTCAGCCCGACTGGTGGTATTTCAGCGAATCGAGCTTCCTTGCCCGGATGGTCTGCGTTGACCAAGATCCCGGATATTGTTGGGTGTGGGTTCCACCCCATTCCTCCGAACCATGCATCAGCCTCGGCTTGAGTGAAACGGCCGTCTGCCGTTGTTACGGCGTGGAGTTCACCACCACCCTCGATTAGAGCGTAGCCCATCGCGTTTGTCCTCCCACAGAAATCATAGTGTGTTCCCGCAATTTGTCAATTTTGTATTTTCTTTATGGACTTTATAAACTTTATGAACTTTTGACTACTTTAGGTGTATCTCTCCCATAACTTCTTCTAAGAGACCCTTAATCTCCATTGTGGCGATGATGGTTTGTGTTACATAAACAGGTTTTCCAAGTTTGCGAATTATTTCGTTACGAGTCATTGGTTCATTCAGGATGTTTATAACCTCATGTTCGTCTGTTGAGCAGTCGGAATAGTCGCGCCTCTGGAAAAGGTCCTCGTGTGGTCGCAGTCCCAGAGCAGTCACGATGTCACTTGGTTGTGTTATTGGGGTTGCTCCGAGTCGGAGGAGCATGTGTGGTCCCTCTGAGGTTTTAGAGAAGATAGAGTTTGGCACAGTGAAAACATCACGGTTATATTCAATAGCATATTTTGATGTAATAAGTGTGCCAGACTTTAATTCCGCCTCTATTATAAGAGTGGCGTGGCACATTCCAGCCATTATCCTGTTTCGTTGGGGAAAGCTGTATAGTTTTGGTTGCCAGTCATCAGGGAACTCAGAGATAAGTGCACCGCCACTCTCCACAATCTCCTCTGCAATCATTCTATTTGTAACAGGATATAAAACCTTTTGACCGAGACCAGAACCAGGCACTCCAACAACAGGTAACCCTGCTCTTAGAGCAGAACGCAGAGCTATCCCATCCATACCAAGGGCGAGACCGGAGACAATAGTGATAGAGTAACCCCGCAAACCCTCTATCAATTTCTCGCAGACATTTTTGCCGTATTCACTGTATTTGCGAGAGCCAACAACAGCCAGATATTTTTCTGTTTGTGGTAATTCACCCACAATCCTCATTGATTTTGGTGGGTCGTTGATTTCAAGAAGGAGAGGAGGAAAATCTTTCTTGGGTAAATCACGAATTTGCATCGTTTAATTATATTTGAATTTGAAAATTATGTCATTGAATAATGTTTAGAAATTACCTGCCCGCCCTCACAAATCGGGAGCAGGCGGGGAAATTAGAAATTGAAAATTCCCATAGCATTTGATATGCTTGGGGTATATGTTGGACATAAAATTCATAAGGGAGAATAGAGATATAGTCGAAAGCGCTATAAAGAACAAAAATCGAGAGATAAATCTGGATGATTTAATCGAATTATCAGATAGACGAAAAGCCCTCAAGCAGGAAGTGGACGGAGTCAACCAAAAGAGGAATGAGGCCGCGAAGTCTAGAGATGTGGAAGCTGGGGGCCAACTAAAGAAGGAGTTGGAACTTCTTGAAAAAGATTATGACGAAGTAGACAAAAAGTTTATTTCTATGATGGTTAAAGTGCCTAACATACCATCGCTTGATACTCCAATTGGAAAAGATGATACGGAAAACAAAGTAGTTCGTAAGTGGGGGGAGCTTCCATCTTTTAGTTTTAAACCAAAAGAGCATGATGATATAGGTAAGGCGTTGGGAATTATTGATATTGATACAGCCGGAGAGATTTCTGGTTCCAGATTTGCTTATCTAAAAGGCGATTTGGTTTTAATGCAGTTTGCATTGCTACAGCACTGTTTTGGAATTTTAACTAA
>Ga0076017_122_pt1 | contig 8738 bp, 9 predicted proteins | sample RifGroB1_FD_68079 | JGI IMG/M metagenome (GOLD analysis project Ga0076017, IMG submission 68079) | Parcubacteria bacterium GW2011_GWB1_40_5 | reverse complement strand
TTACGTGATTTCTCATTCCGTTATATTCAAATCCAAATCTTCTCTGTAAACCACTTATGAGTCCCATGTTTGCTTCCATATCTTTTGATAACTCCTCAATTTTTGTTAGAACAAGATTTGAGTGTGTTACATATCCAGCATATAGTTTCAGGTGCTCCTCGATAGTTTTTGCTGAAATTCCTTTTAATTCTCCGATGTTAAATTTTTTTTCTTCAAATTGCATATTTGTTTTGTTTAGAAAATAAAAACCTGTCTCGCCGAGCCAAGGCGGATTAGAAATTAAGATTTCTAATATGTATACTATTATACATGCGTAGAGTATTTTCTCATATTAGGGGGCATTTTTGTTGGTATTTTCTCGGTTTTTTGCTCCTTATTGCCATGATTTTGTGGTTTGCTGTTGTTCGTGAAAGTCGCGGGGATGTTTTAACCGTTACTTTTCTTGATGTGGGTCAGGGAGACTCAATTTTTATCGAGTCTCCATCTGGGGTTCAGGTTTTGGTTGATGGTGGCCCAAATAATAATTTGATGAAAGAAATATCTTCTGTTTTGCCGTGGTATGACAGGCACATAGATATGTTGGTGGTGACAAATCCAGACAGAGACCATTACGAGGGTTTTATTTCGTTATTAAAAAAATTTAAAGCAGACGTTCTACTTGAGCCGGGGACAGCAAATAAAAATGAGGCGTATTCTGTTTTGGAGAAAATAGTAACAGATAAAAAAGTTCCAAAAGTTTTAGCTAGGCGTGGGCAGGTGATTGATCTCGGCGATGGAGCATTTCTGAGAATTATCTTTCCAGACAGGGATGTTTCGGGACTCAATCCAAACGATGGTTCAATAGTAATGCAGTTGGTTTATAGAGAAACCTCTGTTTTATTACAAGGAGATTCAACCGCAAATATTGAGCACTATCTTGCTAGTCTGGATATAGACCTAGAGAGTTCTATTCTTAAGGTCGGTCATCATGGTTCGCGTACAAGCACTAGCGAAGAATATGTAAGACTTGTCTCTCCTGGCTGGGCCATTATATCTGCTGGAGAGAATAATTCCTACGGTCATCCACACAAGGAGGTTTTGGACACTCTAAATAAAATAAAAACAGAAATACTTGCCACCTGCACAATGGGGAGGATTATATTTGAGTCTAATGGCAAGGAGTTTTATCTGAAAAATAAAAAGGTTCAGGGGGTGGAGGTTGGTTGTAAATAATAGAAGCAGTAATCTTTATTATGTCAAAAAACCGCCAGACGGCGGCTCTTTGTGGTTTAGATTAGTTTTGCTTTTTTGAGAGTAGCGAAAGCCCCATTTTTTTGGATTGTCTTTATTCCGCGAGCCGAAAGAGTGAGTGTCATTGTTTTTTTGAGTTCAGGAATATAGACCCTCTTTTTCTGAAGGTTGGCATATTTTCTCTTTGTTCCAGTTGGGTTAAACTGAGTTGCACGGGTGCGGTTTGAATACCCACCCGACAGTTGGGAACTTTTCTTTGTGATTGGACATGCCTTAGCCATAATGAAAGTATGGTATCATAGTGTTTGTTGTAAGGCAACAAACACAATTTTTAATTCTCAATTTATAATTTCTAAACAATTAATTAATTTAAAAATTAAAACATTGGAAATTGTTTGAAAATTGAAAATTAGAAATTGAAAATTAATTTTTATGTCCCTAGACTTCATATTTTCAATCCTAATACTGATTTTCTCTGTTGTTATACATGAGGTCTCTCATGGGTATGCTGCATATTTACAAGGGGATAATACTGCTAGGTTTCAGGGAAGATTAACCTTAAACCCACTTAAACACCTAGAGTGGTTTGGCTCTTTCATACTACCGACACTTTTGGCGATTTCCAACCTACCTATTATAGGTTGGGCAAAGCCGGTTCCATTCAACCCATATAACCTAAGGAACCAAAGATGGGGAGAGGCCATTGTGGCGCTTGCGGGACCTTTGTCTAATATATGTATAGCTGTGTTTTTTGGTTTGCTTATTCGCTTTGGCATTTCTGCTCAATTTGGGGTGTCTTTTGTATATATATCATCATCTATTGTCTTGATAAACCTTGTTTTAGCAACATTTAATCTTATTCCTATACCACCGCTTGATGGCTCAAAAATTCTTTTCTCATTTTTGCCTTATCACATGCAGAATGTTAGAAACTTTTTGGAGCGAAATGGCACACTTGTCTTAATTTTCTTTATATTTTTTCTATTAAGATTCCTCTGGCCGGTGGTTTTATCTGAGTATTCTCTTATAACTGGAATAGCGCTTTAAGATTGGGCTGGCAGGGGCAAGCGCGGGCTTAGGAAAATATTTGCAATTTTTGCTTACATATATTAGAGTATGAGCCATGTCAACGATTAATCAGCTTATCAAGAAAAATCGGTTCAAACCAAAACCAAAGCCAAAAGCAGTGGCTCTTACTCGTGGATTCAACACCCTTACAAACCGCCCTGTATTTTATCCAGCTCCATTCAAGAGAGGTGTTTGCACAAAGGTAACCACAAAGACTCCAAAGAAGCCAAACTCAGCTATTCGAAAAATCGCTCGTGTGAGACTAACAAACGGCCTTGAGGTTACAGCATATATTCCAGGAATGGGACACGGTCTTCAGGAGCACTCAGTGGTTCTTCTTCGAGGAGGAAAGGTAAAAGACGTTGGTATTAGATACACAATCGTTCGAGGTATGCTTGATGCGACTGGAGTAGAAAAGAGAGCGAAGGGTCGTTCAAGATATGGTGTAAAGAAACCAAAGGGGAAGTAAAGAAAATTAAGGAATGAAATGACTATAATTTTCTTACCCTGTGAAATGATTTTAAATTAAAAACATGAATCAACCAACAGAAAACAAACTTGCATTAAGTATTAGTAGAATACATAGTTATTTTTTTAGTAATTTAAAATCAAGATTTGAATTATCAAATCTTATTTCACGGGGTGGTGATTTTAAAAAACTCACTATCGTTCGTTAATAAAATCAACCATGAGAAGAAAAGTAACAAACAGAAACGATGCGGGTAGAGACCATACATACAACTCAGAAACAGTTGCTAAGTTTATTAACTATGTAATGTTGAGAGGACAGAAAGAAACGGCAAGAAAAATTGTTTACGATGCTCTCACAGAAGTAAAAGAAAAATTGAAAGTGGAAGACCCAATGGAGGTTTTTGATACAGCTTTGAAAAACACAGGTCCACTTACAGAGGTTCGTTCACGAAGAGTTGGCGGTGCGAACTATCAGATTCCTCGAGAAGTTAGGCCAGAAAGACGCTCATTCCTATCAATGAAATGGATTATTGATTCAGCTAGAGGCGGAAAGGGTGCACCAATGCACTCAAGATTAGCTGATGAAATCATACTAGCTTCAAAAAATGAGGGTAAGGCGGTGAAGAAGAGGGAGGATACTCACAAGATGGCGGAGGCCAATAAGGCTTTTGCCCATTTTGCCTGGTAGTGCTCAGGTCTTTTTCACGAATCTCATCGTCTAAAATTCTCGCATTCTCGTCACCGTACCATTGTACGGCTCCTCGCATGACTCGGATTTTATACGCGACCTTCGCGAAAAATCCTCTGAGCCCGCTTGCTTACAGTAAGTTTTAAATTCTAACATCGGATTTAATCTAGATTTAAAACCTTCCAAACCAATCTACTTGTCCAGCCTGTTGTACAAAAGGCTCTAGTTCATAATAAGTCTGACTATGAGAGACTAGATGATTTAGAAAGAGAATTAAAATCAATAGAGAAAAAATTATTAAATGAAATACCCCCGTTGGGTGGGGGGGTATTGGGAGGGGGAAGGAGTTTAGGTCACTGTTGCAACGGGTGTCAGAGAATTTCGAGTAACACCACTTATACTAGAAGAACAGTTTAAGCAGTGTTACTACGGCATTCACCAGACTTGAAAGGGCTGTGACAAGTTTGATGCCCACCTCGAAATGCTCTCTGCGGTGAGAACCAGTCCGCCCGCTTGATGAAACCCTCTTTTTGCGGTTAATCATCGTCACTGCTTTCTGGCGACATAGTGCGCCAGGCCCTCTCCTCCCCCTCTGCACCTCCTTGAAAGAGGAACAGCCCTCTTTAAACTTATTATCATCATTGAATAATGTCAATGTTTCTTTGTTCAAAATCCAAGAGGAACCCTTGGATTTTGTATAAAAAGTCTAATTGGACTATGATGTTTGCATGGAAGAATTTTTACATTTAGTTAAAGACCCAGCACATTGGTATTTTGAGCTACTACTCATTGTTATTTTTGACATCATCATTGGTCTTCTTATCTGGCCGTTTGTCCGAAAAGCCCTTATCCACCACAAGTCTGATCACGAGAGACTAGAAGATTTGGAAGAAGAAGTCAGAAGTTTAAAAGGTAGATTGTAGGCCGTATTATCTCTATATAAAGAAGATGCTTCCTGGGCCTTGCTTTTAGCTAGAGGAGGAATAAGATTAGTGTATTAATACTCTAATCTAATAATATGTCAAAAGAAGAGCCGGAATACGGTTATCTTGACAGTACAGATGAGAGTAGCTCTGAGGAAGGGGCACCCGGTAGTCTTCCTCGTGACTTTAATAGTAGGTTGAGTAGTCTGAGAGAGGAGAAGGAGACTTCAGTATCTGAGTATTATTCTGTTATTAACGAAATAAGAGGTATGGCAAACGGAGGAGACGCAGGAGGCATTAGAGAAAAGCATTACCACAAGTGGTCAGATGAAGATTTCACTAAGCTATTGGAAGAACTTGGCGAAAAATAATTTAAAATCCAAGGGTAACCCTTGGATTTGTTGTTATTGCTCAAAATAGCTTTTTGGTATATAGTTTTCCTTGATTGCCCTAGGGCTTTTTTATTATTATAAATTAAGGAGAGAAGCGACTGTAATTTATTTAACCCAGTGAAATGACTTTTACAAAGTAAAAGTTAAAATCTGAAAGATTTTATTTCACAGGGTGATGATTTTCTAATCGCTACACTCAAGAAAATTAATCATGAACCGTGACTATTCACTAGACAAAGTTAGAAACTTCGGAATCATTGCTCACATTGATGCCGGTAAAACAACCACATCAGAGCGTGTTCTTTTCTATACGGGAATGACCCACAAGATTGGTGAAGTGCACGAAGGTGAGACGGTGACAGACTGGATGGAGCAGGAGAGAGAGAGGGGTATCACCATTACCGCCGCGGCCATCACATGTTTCTGGAATCCAACATTTATGCCAAAGGGTGCCAAGCCAGAGTATCGTTTCAATATTATTGACACTCCCGGACACATTGATTTCACAGCAGAAGTGAAGAGATCACTACGAGTGCTTGACGGCGCTGTTGTGGTATTTGATGGGGTTGCAGGTGTTGAGCCACAGTCAGAAACGAACTGGAGATATGCTGACGACGGAAATGTGCCAAGAATTTGTCTTATCAACAAACTAGACCGAACAGGGGCTTCTTTCGAGCGTTCATACGCATCTATCCTAGACAGACTCACAAAGAATGCAGTTAGACTTCAGATTCCAATTGGATTGGAAGATAAGTTTGAGGGAGTGGTTGACCTTTTGAAAATGAAGGCCTACTACTTTGAGGGAAACATGGGTATGGATATAAAGGAGAAAGAAATTCCAGCAGAGTACCTAGAGGAAGCAAAGAAATACCGTGCGGAACTTATTGAGAAGATTGTTGAACAGGATGACGAGCAAATGCAGATGTTTCTGGATGGCAAGGAGCCAGAAATAGGGGACCTAAAGAAAACCCTGAGAACTGCATGTCTTGCTGTGAAGATTATTCCTGTCATGGCTGGCTCAGCTTTGAAAAACAAGGGTATTCAGTTGGTTTTGGACGCTGTGGTAGAGTATCTACCATCTCCTTTGGATGTTCCTCCGGTTCGAGGTCTTGATCCAAAAACAGGTGAGGAAATATTTAGGAAAGCTTCCGATGAAGAGCCTTTTTCAGCCCTTGCTTTCAAACTTCAGAACGACCCATTTGTCGGACAGCTAACATTTTTCCGTGTTTATTCTGGAACAATAGAAGCAGGAACTTATATATACAACTCAACAACAGGCGAGAAAGAAAGACTTGGGCGTATTGTGCGACTTCAAGCAGACAAACGAGAAGAGGTGAAGAGGGTTTTTGCTGGAGAGATTGCAGCTGCGGTAGGACTAAAGTCTGCCAAGACATCTCATACACTTTGTGATGAAGACCAACCAATAATTCTTGACCCCATTAAGTTTGTTGCTCCTGTGGTGTCTCTACGTATCGAGCCAAAGACAAAGGCAGACCAAGAAAAGATGGGTATGGCACTCAAGAAACTTTCTGACGAGGACCCAACTTTTGTTGTGTCGTCAAACTCTGAGACCGCAGAGACTATTGTTTCCGGAATGGGAGAGCTTCACCTTGAGATTATGGTTGACCGTATGAAGAGAGAGTTCTCGGTGGAAGTTAATGTCGGTAAGCCACAAGTGGCATACAGGGAGACCATTCTTGGTACAGCTGAGGCAGAACACAAATATATCAAACAAACTGGAGGTAAGGGTCAGTATGGTCATGTTAAACTTACAATCAGACCACTCGAGAAAATAGAAGAAGGGGCAAAAATTCCAAAAAACACACATAGATACGAAGATTTTGAATTTATTGACTCAATCAAAGGTGGCGTTATTCCACAAGAATTTATCCCTGCGGTTGAGAAGGGCGTGCATGAAGCCATGGACAGGGGAATTGTTGCTGGATACAAGATGGTCAATGTCTCATGCGAACTTACTTTTGGTTCTTATCACGACGTGGACTCATCTGAAATCGCTTACAAGATTGCAGCGTCACAAGCTTTCCAAGATGCTGCCAAAAGAGCTCGTCCAGTTATCCTAGAGCCTATTATGAAGGTGGACGCTATTATGCCAGAACAGTTCATGGGTGACATAACCGGTTCGCTTTCTGGTAAAAGAGGTCAGATAGAGGGAATGGAAGAGAGGGGGATGCTTCGGGTCATTCACGCCAAAGTACCTCTTTCCGAGATGTTTGGTTACACGACAGATATTCGTTCTATGACACAGGGTCGTGGATCTGTCATGATGGAATTTGACCATTATGAGGTAGTGCCACCAAATGTGGAGAAAACTATTATAGAATCAAGAAAATAAAAGTAAAAATCTCGCAGAAATGCGAGATTTTTATTGCATGCGTATAATATAAACGATATAATATTTGCATGACTATTCCTCGAGGAGAAAATGGTGGGTTTCCAGCTGGTTCTGGCCCCATTGATGAGCTCAGAGAAAAGGACAACGGCCTAAACCAAGATTTTGGTAAGCCTGATATTGCTGGTACAGCGGATATACAACTACCACCAAGAAAACCAGCGTTTGTTGGGCAATATAGAAACCCCGACGACATTCATGAGATAGACATAAGTCACATAGGAAATAATTTACCGCCCCCACTTACTGATCAGTATGGGATACCAACAAAACCAGAACCAGAATCACCATCTGGACTGCATGATTTCTCTGGAGTTGTAAAACCAACAGAAAACTTGGATTTGACACCACTAGTTGCTGAGACGCCAAAAGGAGCATCAGAGAAACCAGAAGTAGAAAGAGGGGTGTTTGAACCTTCAGAAGATTTGATTAAACACATTAATAATCTCTCAAAACCAAACCATTTACGCAAGAAGGTCATTCTTCACAATATAGATGGTACAAGAAGCAGGGCGGAAGAGTATTTAGAGACCCATCATAGAATGGGTGATTTTACTGACGAAGAATATGCGGAAGCTCTTAGGTTACTGGATCAGCCGACTTCTGTTGTAAGTGGTGAAAGTTCGGCTCCAGAATTACCAGCAGTAGAGCCAGATCCAATTGATGTTGTTGGAGTTGCATCGGGAACACTAGAAGAACCAGTGGTTGTTCCTGTAGCACAAGAGGACAAATCAGTGGGTGTGCCTGGAGATGGTTTCATTAGCGAAGCAATAAAAACAATAAGAGAGAGTTCTGGCGACAGTCGAGAACAAATTATAAACACTCTTATCCGCGAAGCAATTATGAAAGATGATTTTGAATCTCAACTTGATTTTATCTTTTGCACAAATCCTCAAAAAGTCAGGGATGCTTTCAAACCGCTTGGATTGGAAATAAAAAATGAAAAAGACCTCAAAGTTCTTGTAAATGCACATAAGCAGGGTTTGGATAAAAAAGAATTTGGAAAGGATTTCAGAGATGTAGCATTAAGCATCTTCCTCACACAGGCGGAACTTAATAACGCATCATGCAAAATAATGTTTGTAAAATAAATCTCAACATATATGAAAACAGCACTTGTCATTATATATATTCTTCTTGCAGGACTAATCGTTTTAGTGTTTCTGCAAAATCAAAGAATAAACAAACTGAAAAGAGAACTTATTAAAGGGAATCAGGGAAATGCAAGCGGAGGACAGCGAAATGATTTTATGAGTGCAGGCGAATTTATCAGGATGATTAAAGAAAAATTGAATGCGAAAAACTTTATAGAGGTTTAATTATGACTCTTGATTTCAAAACAATACCTTGGTATGGATGGCTGGCGATAGTTCTAACAACATTATTAGTCCTTTATACCATATATCAATGCGGAATTATTTCAGGACTTAAATCAAAAACAATTAATCCATAATTCTATGAGCAGAATAAACGCAATCATTTTATGGTCCTTCGTGGCGCTTGCTGTCGGTTTTGGAGCAGCATATCTGATTTGGGGCAGAAAGCCAAAAATCACT
>Ga0076017_140_pt1 | contig 10426 bp, 5 predicted proteins | sample RifGroB1_FD_68079 | JGI IMG/M metagenome (GOLD analysis project Ga0076017, IMG submission 68079) | Parcubacteria bacterium GW2011_GWB1_40_5 | reverse complement strand
AAGAGTTCTTGTACAAACGTTTGCAACCGTTCCGTTTATTGTGGTAGTTGCAGAGATACCTCCTATATTAGATGCGGTTAAATGATATGAATAAGTTTGACCAAGCACAAGTCCGGAGTCTAAATGAGACAAACCTGTGCTGTTGTATATTAAAGTTTCATCTCTGTATACTTTGTAGTTCGTGGCTGTGAGAGAGGCATCCCAGGCAAGGTCCAAAAAGTTTTCCTCACATGCACCAGCCGTAGCAGTAAAGTTTGAAGGTGATGCTGGTGGACTTATAATAAATACAGCCTCAATGGTGTGTCTTGCAATAACATTTGTGAATGTATATGTGGTTACCTCGCCAACAGAGACCCCATCTACAAGCACATGATCCACTCTATATCCTACATCTGGAGTAACAGTGTACAGCTGATCTTCCTCATGGTTTACCTTGGTTTCACCAAGTGGGGAAATAGTTCCGTTGGGTCCAGCCGATGAGGTAATAGCATGTGTCATACAATCCTCATCATAAACTGTCCCAGCACCTGGAAAATTGGCAGTGGTTACACCTGCATTTGCTGTCACTGCCCCACTGTAGTCAAACCCCCCCGTACAATACATTGCAATCCTTCCACCACCTCCTCCACCAGGACGGGTAGGACCAATAATAGTAACACCTCCTCCATTAGCAGTAATATTTGATGAACCCAAAATTGTATCGGCAGTAATCCAAATTGAACCACCAGAGCCACCACCACCAACTATACTACCTGAATAAAGTGAATAATTCTTTGCGTCTTCACCATTAGCAGAAATCGTTCCATTAACTGTTACCGTTCCAGAGGCAGTAATTTTAATTGCCCCTCCCCCACTACCCGGAGGATAATCACCGGAGCCAGTAGAGCCCCCCGAAGAACCCAAAGTTATCGGCTGAATTTCGGAACCATAAGCAACACCACCAGCGCCCGCCCCATACTCGGTGCCAGCACCACCGATGCCACCGTGCCCAGCACCACCAGGATTAAGATAATAATACGCTGCTGAAGTAAAACCCTTCCCAGGACCATTACCATTAGTGTAACCATCCGTACCATAATACCCCTTACCATTTACATTTATACTTCCTCCAGGCTGGACGTCTAGGTTTGTCAAACTTAAATTCAAACTATTTATTCCATTACCAACATGTCGCACAACACCTCCAGACTGGACTGTTAGATTATTCAGAACGAATGGGTTGTCTGGTGTATTGTTTGATTCAAATACTCCTCCAGAACCAACAATAATATTCGGAGAACCCGCCGAGAAACTACCACCATTTGCAACAAATGTTCCACCAGAAATTGTTAAATCAGAAAGAGTATTAATTGTTCCTGAGTTTGTAAATGTCGCACCGGTTCCAAGGGTTACACTCGCTGGCAAGATAATTGTCCCTGTGTTGGTTATAGAGCTTGGTAATAGAGATATACTACTTAGGTTTGCTGTACCATTGTTTACAAAACCAGCGTTCCCTGTACCAGACATGGCTAGTATTGTTACAGAGGAACCATTTTGAACAACATAACTTGCGTAGTTTCTAATTATGACATTATCGAAGGTGTCTGTAGTACCAGGAGATTGATATGTGCTACCGGCTGGAGAAATAGTTCCATTATCAGCTATCAATTCACCATTGGGTTGAGACACCGCCTTTTTAAATATGGTTCCGGCACCAGCAATCGTTCGGTAAGCCAAAGGCAAATCATCAATTCCACTATATGCAGATACCAATCCTGTGTGGGTAAAATTTGTATAGTACAATGCTATTCTTCCTCCTGCACCTTTTCCTGGGTGTGCCGGATGACCCCAAGAAACATTCCCCCCATTTGCAACAATATTCGCAGAACCAGTTATGGTATCGGCCGTTATCCAGATTGAGCCCCCTGAACCAGCACCGGTAACCATAGTAGCTGAACGAGTAGAATAACTCTGTATATCTTCACCTTTTGCCGAAATAGTTCCATTAACTGTTACTGTGCCAGATGCCGTAATCTTAATTGCTCCGCCCCCCCGACCAGGTGTATATATATAACCAAAGAGATGACCACCTGAAGAACCAAAATCTGTTGGTTGTGTTGCAGAGCCATACCCCGTACCTCCCAAACCAGCACTATACATACTACCAGTAGCACCAACCCCACCGTGTCCTGCTCCACCAGCATTATCATAACTACCATAAGCACTAGGAAAACCACCACCAGGACCATTACCCTTACCTGTGCCATCAACACCATAATATCCTTTGCTGTCTACATTTATGCTTCCACCTGATTGAACATCGAGGTTGGTAGTGGTAATTACTGCATTACCAGTAATACTTCCACCAGATTGGATAGTAATATTACCACCCATGTTTAGAGTAAACCGGCTTGCGCCCGAGGAAGTGATTGAACCACCACTTGCAATGATGAGACTGCCCGCACCAGATATAACTTCACCATCGGTGGTGGTGTTTGCCCCTGTAATTGTACAGGTGGTTGCTAGTGTTCCAGAATTACATGTGAAAGCACTAACCGCTGTTGGAAATGAGATGAAGAGGATGTAGGCCAACACTACGTATATGAGAGTACTTAGTTTTTTTGTTTTTTTCATCATTGCTAAATTATTAATTACTAAAACTCAATATATTGAAATTGCCTTGGTACGAAAGAAGCTGTGACTGTGACACTCCTGTTTATATTATTTATCATACATGGCCCTGTACCACTACATGAACTAGCAGAAGATGGAGAGACTGTCCAGTGGTCAAATTTCCAGTAAGTTGAGCTTGGAAGAGCCTGCAGGGTTACATCACTTCCCACTTCGTAAGTCCCCTGGCAATCCTCACCACAGTTAATCTGACTATCTGTACTTGAGCTGGTTATAAAACCACCACTAGAGGTTTCAGCTGTTACAGTAAACGCCTGAAGAGCCAGTCTAGCAGTACAAGGACCAGCGTTCGTTCCGCTATTTAATCCATCACAGAACCATGCAACTGTTCCCCCAGACTCTGGAAATCCTGGTTCAAGTATGGGTGGAATTCTACGCTCACCAGCAGAACAAAAGGTGCTACCTGCAGGATACCCCGTAGTACCAAAAACATAAGTTGTGTTTCTATCACCACAAGCGCCATTTACAGTGCCACCTCCGGAACATGGAGGCAGTCCTCCTCCAGGACAAGTATTTACTATAGTAATTCCAGCCCACCCTGTACTACAGTTATTGTCCTCACTTGACTCAGTTATGCTTCCCGCATCGGCAGAGTTTCTTTTGTCAGCACAGGCACGTATATAATATGTCCCTGGTGAAGTAAACTGGTGACTCGGAGATGTAGCTGGGCCTGTGCCACTAGCCGATAGGGCAGACATGACAGAACTTGTTAGGTCGGTCTTGGTTCCCCCTCCATTCGGTGCTGTGGATATTTGGAAGAAATTGTAAAAGTTACTTCCTGTAGAAACATTTCCATTATTTAGAATTGATGAAGAAAAACTGACGGGTGTATTAACCACAATAGTTGAAGGTGAGACGTTGCCGGCAACAAGATCAACAAAAGTTCCGCTACCTTCATTACCTCCATTTGTAACCGCAACACTAGTCCATGCACCACAATTGTTGTTTTCATTTGCTTCGGAAATAGTTCCCGCATCTCCCGCAAAGCTTTTATCAACACAGGCTCGAACATAATAAACACCTAGTGAGGAAAAAGTTCCATTAACTGATGCTGGGGCACTGGCACCACCAGAAATTGCCGAGGCTGTTACTGCACCAAAGTCTGGCAAAATACCGGAGCCATCAGAGTTTCTTGCCACTTGGAAAAAGTTATTAAAAGAAGCCCCGGTTGAGCTATTACCAATATTGCTTATTGTTGTACTAAATGTTGTGGGAGAGTTAACCAACACAGATGTTGGACTGATTCCTCCCGCAGTTAAATCTGGACCACTGACGGTTTTAGTTTCAATACATGAGTCGTTGCTTCCACCATTTGGACTCAAACAATCCCATGTCCACGCGGTTGAACCAGAGGAGGTGTTGGCGCTATTACCAGCCGAACAGTTGTAGTGTGTTGTTGCACAAGAACCATTTGTAACAGTAGGTTTTGTCTCGGAACAGGAGTCATTACCACCACCACCAGAACCATAACAACCCCAGGTCCACGATGTTGCATTATCACTTTGACTACCACTCGTTCCAGCAGAACAGCTATAGTGGGTAGAAGAGCAAGAACCACTTACAACAACTGGCTTTATTTCAGAGCAGGATGCATTTGTTCCTCCGTTTGGACTTCTACAGACCCAGGTCCATGATGTTGAACCATTAACATTATTTGCACTCGTACCTGCCGAACAGTTATAGTGAGCGAAAGAGCAAGAGCCATTTACTTTCATTTCAGTACAAAGTGTATTACTACCTCCGCTTGTGCTATTACACCACCAGTTATATTGAGTTGGATACTCTTGATTTGCACCCAAAACACCTGCGGTACAATTATTGTGTGTTGCTCCACAAACACCAGGGGACTTCATTTCCACACATAATTTGTTGGTACCACCATTTTGACCTTCACACCACCAATGATATTGAGTTGGATATTCTGCCTTTGCTCCCAAAACTCCCGCAGAACAATTGTAGTGAGTAGGCATACAAGCACCATTAACAAGAGCGCTACCATTTCCTCCACTATCACAATATGGTCCACCACCACCAGACCAACACATGTGACTTCCACCCAAAGGTAGCGGAAGGCCAGTCCCATCAGTACAACATCCATATTGGTTCTCTGGTGTGCCAGGAGGATCATTTGGTTTTAGTGGGTTTGGACTACAATCACTCGCCACATTACAACCAATGTCACCAGGCTTTAATAATCCGTGGGCAATTGGAGTCAGTTGGACAAACCAAAAAACAAATATGACGAGAAGGAAAGCAAGCGACCTTGCTGGTAAAATGTACCCCCGATTCGGATTTATCTCTTTATTCATAATGGTTTGATTACTAATTTTAATTCTAAAATTCTATATAGTTAAATGCTCTTAAAACAAACACTGCTCTGGCTGTCACATTCTTGTCAATATTACTAATGACACACAAACCATCCCCCATACAAATACTTGGTGGAGAAGTTATCCACCCACCAAGCTTCCAATAAGTTGAACCAGGAAGAGCTTGTAAAGTAACACTACTTCCCACCCCATAATTATGGGAGCAATTGTCCCCACAATTTATGTTGCTATCTGTTGTACTTTTTACAGTACCACCAGTTGAATGTTCTGCGGTAATTCTAAATGTTTGCACATCTAGACGTGTCGTACACGGTCCAGCATTTCCACCTCCATTTATACCATCACAAAACCAAGATGTACTTTCACCGGGTTGTGGAAAAACAGGTACTAAGCCACTATTTGTTCTCAGTGTTCCAAGTGAACAGAACTTGCTTTCAGCAGGATAATCTTCTGTACCAAAAACATAGGTTGTGTTTCTGTCTCCACAAGAACCATTTACCTGTTGATTGTATGTGCATGGCGTCGGTCCACCATAATTATCTGCGTTAATGTCTCGACATGTTTCGTTCGGCAAAGAACTCATAACCACAGTAACTGAATCCTCAGCCACGCCCCCAGAGGTACCAGTACATCTCACACCATAATAATATGTTCCAGGTGTGGTTGGTCCTGTTACTGGATCAGAATCTGTGTAGTTCGCATTGGTTTCACTACTTGCAAGAGATAAACTGCTTCTGTATTGACTATCTGACTCAATGCTTTTCTTTATTAATACATCAACTGATACTCCTCCTGGAGGAACAAAAACGCATGGAAGTGGGCCACCATAGTTACTAGCAGATGGATTCTGACATGTTTGTGGTGGTAAATTCTTTGGGATGACTGTTAAATCTCTGGTTGTGTTGTCACAGGTTAATCTATAGATATGAACCGCATTTAAGTTACCTGTTGTAACTGTACCGGAATTTACACCAGAGCTAGAAGAGGGTTGGGTTGTTCCAGCTAATAAAGCAAGAGACCAAGTTGTGTTAGAACCACTTAAAGAAAATCTTAGTGTTGTACCAGTACCTAGGTTTGGATTTGAATTGTCGGCCGTAAAAGAATTTATTGAACAGATTTTGGAGGTTTTTACTTCTGAACATAGAACATTACTTCCACCATTCGGACTATTACACCACCATCTGTATTCATCACTTCTCTCTTCTGTCGCACCCAAATTTCCAAGAATACAGTTGTAGTGAGTTGGAGAGCATGAAGCATTAATTGGTGCGGATTTCATTTCAACACACAGTCTGTTTGTGCCACCATTCTTGCCATTGCACCACCATTGATACTGGTTGGAATACTCTGCTGTTGGACCAAGGGTACCCAGAGAACAGTTGTAGTGGGTTGGAGAGCAAGAACCGTTAACAGGAGAGGTTGACTTTGATTCAGAACATAATTTATTAGTACCTCCATTCGTACCATTGCACCACCACTGATATTGGTCAGGATATTCTGCTGTTGGACCAAGGGTACCTAAAGAACAGTTATAGTGAGTTGGAGAGCAAGAACCGTTAATTTTGGTTGGATTGGTGGGTGGAGGTGTGGATGTTTTTGTTTCCGTACATAGTTTATTAGTACCTCCATTCGTACCATTACACCACCATCTGTATTCATCGCTTCTCTCTTCCGTATTACCCCTGTTTCCTGCGGAACAGTTGTAGTGAGTTGGGGAACAAGAGCCGTTAACTGATGGTGAAGACACGTTAAGATTAATTGATATTTCCTTAAATGGAGCGGGGAATGGCCCGTGGTGACCACTAGCATCATCCCATTCTTCATCACAATTCTGCTCCACAGAAACGTATATTGTTCCGTTACTATTCATTGTTTCCGTCGTGTAGCTTCTTCCACCACTATTTGGGGCATAATACATATTGGAACCTCCTGGATAACTAACTGTGTTTACCGAACTAGGTTCTGCGTAAGTATGAACAACAAAAGAAACCTTGGAACCCGATTGTACGGTGACAGAATTATTCTCTGAATAACTTGTACCATTTATATCAACTGTTATCCTGGGAGTACCAACACTACCCGGAAAATCAGGAGCACAAACGCCCAATCCATATACATGTGTGGGATTTAAATAAACAATTCCTATTAGCAAGACAACACTTATAATAAAAAATTTAGAAAAAACACTATTCATATGTTTAATATTATTTTTCATATTGAAAAGTGACCATTACCCCAGAACCATTGACTGGGGCAATAGATACAATAACCTTATCCCCCCCCTTCTCGGCCCTTATAATTGATACATTTGGGTAAGATATTTTTTCAACGACAGTCCATCCGACATCTGGTAAATATTTTATATAGATATCCACTATGTTCTGTGAGCGTTTGTCTGAAATATATGATACCGTTGTCTGGGTTTTGCCTTGTGGGTTAATAACGCTTCCAGAATAATCAAGCACCTTGTCCTCTAAAACAATTTCTTGTGGAAAATCAGGTGGAAGATCTCTGTACAAATCAACTTTTGTTCCTTTTTCATAAACAGAAGAAGTTAACACTTGATATGGTTCCTCTGACGAGTCTCTCGTGTAAAAGAAAACACCAAGTAACAACACAATCAAGATAATTAAAACAATATAAAAATATCTTAATATAGTATTATTAATCATGGATTAATTATACTATAAAAAAAATGTGTTGTGTATGGAGTGTGGATAATTTACAGCCCCTGTCTTGATATTAGTGCCTTAATTGTTTTAAGGGCTATTTTAATATCCAACCAAAAAGACCGATTCTTAATATAAAAAATATCATATGTCAGTTTCTCTCTGGTTAGGTTTATTTCCGCTCTGTGGTGTGGATGATTTTCTTGGTGAATTTGAGCCCAACCAGAAAGTCCAGGCTTTATTAGATGCCTTATGTTGTAGTATGGAATCTCCTTATCATATATAGCCACCCCAGAAGGCAATTCTGGTCGTGGTCCAATAAGTGAAATGTCTCCCTTGAATACATTCCATAGTTGTGGGAGTTCGTCTATTCTGGTCTTACGTAAAAAATTTCCAACCTTAGTTATTTTGTTTTCACCACCAGATGACAGGTTAATCTCATTTCTTGTCATTGACCTAAACTTATACAAACATATATTTTTTCCATCTTTTCCCACACGCTCCTGCGAGATAAATATAGCACCACCATCATCTAGCTTTATGGCAACATAAACAAATGGATAAAAAACCAAAGAAAGAAGTCCTAATATGAAAGACAAAATAGTATCCATTACTCTCTTTAGAAAATCATAAGTAAATTTAGGGGAGACGGAGATGTTTTCCAAAAACCAACTATAAGTGACGAGAGACAAAGGAATCCTGTCAAAGATATCTTCATATATACGATGAGAGTCAATAAAGCGAACTTTAGAGAAAATCAGGTTATACAAGTGTGGCAGGAGAGGTGCCATGTTTTCGTGGGAAAAATCAACTGCAATAATTTTTATATCGTTTGAGTACACCGCAGTCACTACATCTTCCTGAATATCCATTGAGGAAACATCAGATACATCAATTGAGGAAACAAAAGTAAGATTATATCTGTTATTATTGTTTACTTCAAAAAGAAGCTCTTTCATCTCTTCCCCGGAGCCAATAAGTAAAGCAGGTTGCTTCTCGTTATCACTAAAAAAAACATTACCATAGAGTCTCCAGAGCAAAATACAAACAAAAGAGACAAGAAGATAAATAAAGAGAATGGTTTTTGGTGTAATGCCAAAGACTGGAATTATATAAAAGAAAGCAACTGCAAAAACACTGTTGATAACTTGCGTATTGAATATAATACCAGGCAACCGACTCTTAAGAATCAAGGTATGCTTTTCATACAATCCCGCAATAAAATAGACCAAAACCCAGACCAAAAAAAGTATAGAAAATGGGGCTAGGTGCACCTTGAACAAATCCCAAGCTGGAATTTCCGCAAAACGAATATAAAGTGAAAACCAAAGAGAAAAAGCAAAGAAAAATAGGTCTCCAAAAAAGAGAATAATTGCTTCTTTTTTAATGAGATTACTCATGGAAAGTAGCAATATTATATGTTAAAATAATGAAATATGCAAGATTTAAGGGATATAAAACCGAAGAAAAAAGTGTGTTTTTTTGTCACAAAAGGGGTATGGGGAGGTGCCCAAAAATACAAGATATTGAAGGATAGGTTGGAAGAAAAAAATATTAGAACGTATGAAATTGCAGGTTTAAGGCGTGACATCTCTGTACTTTCAGAGATAAGGAGTTTTCTTTTTCTTCTTAAGATACTGAGGAAAGAATCTCCAGATGTACTGCACTTAAATAGCCCAAAGGCGGGAGGATTAGGGACTGTAGTCGGTAGATTGCTTGGAATAAAGAAAATCATTTTTACCGTTCACGGTTGGACCTTCAATGAAACTAGAAGTAAACTCGGTAAAATGTTTATTCTGCTTTTATCTTGGCTGACTGTTTTGCTAAGTCACAAAACAATTGTTATTGCCGAAAAAGAAAGAAAACAAGCACTTAGAATGCCTTTCTCTAAAAACAAAGTTACTCTAATAAAAAACGGGGTGGATAAGATTTCTTTTGTAGAAAAGGAGATTGCAAGAAAAGAGTTGCTATTACGCTGTGGATATGAAATGTCAGCAGAGTCAGTTTTGTGGCTTGGAACAATTTCTGAACTTCATAAAAACAAGGGGCTGGAGTACACAATATCTGCACTTAGCAAAATAGATACTCCTTTTATTTGTTTTATTATTGGGGAAGGAGAAGAGAGACAAAATTTGGAAAAATTACTAAAAGCCAACAACATGGAGAACAAAGTTTTTCTTGTTGGTTTTCTTTCAGAAGCAAATCAGTACTTGAAGGCCTTTGATATTTTTACACTGACTTCAGTTAAAGAAGGTCTCCCCTATACCATCCTTGAAGCCGGTCTCGCTGGCCTACCTGTTATAGCAAGCTCTGTTGGTGGTATTCCAGATATCATAACAAGTGACACAAACGGAATTCTAGTTGAAAAAACAAATGTTGAACAAATAACAAAAGCCATACAATATATGATAGACTATCCTAGCGAGCGAAAAATGTTTGGCCTCAAACTCCAAGAACGCATGGAAAAAGAATTTTCTCTTAAACAAATGTTAGAAAAGACAATTAATTTATATAATCAATAATATGGAAAGGCACAAATTTGAGATAAATGAACCAAAAAAATTCGAGATTCAGGAAGAGCCAGAGAAAAAATTTGAAATTACCGAACCAGAAAAAAAGAAATTTTTAATTGAAAATCCTGGAGTAATATACATGGAAGACCTATATCGCATTGGTCCTGAAAAGCCAATGGGCTATTTACCGCTAAACACTCTGGGGAAGTTTTCTGATAGAAACGAAGAAGAGCTTACAAAATAC
>Ga0076017_118_pt1 | contig 10561 bp, 12 predicted proteins | sample RifGroB1_FD_68079 | JGI IMG/M metagenome (GOLD analysis project Ga0076017, IMG submission 68079) | Parcubacteria bacterium GW2011_GWB1_40_5 | reverse complement strand
ATGAAAAAAGTTTTAAAAGTAACAGTACGAGAGAATATGGATTTCTGAACAACAGATCAATTGAGAGGATTGTAAAACAGCATGCAATCAAAGCTGGAATATCAAAAAAGGTTACACCCCATACAATACGACACCTTTTTGCCACAGATTTACTCGGCAATGGGGCGGACTTGCGTTCCGTCCAAGCCATGCTCGGACACTCAAGTATTGTTACCACACAGATATATACACATGTGACTGACAAACACCTCCGTGACATCCACAAGAAGTTTCATAACAAGAGCTAAAAATACCTCATCTGCGTTGTTGCAGTTCAGTTTTGTTCATTCACCGTACGACAGTACGGCTCTTTCACAAAACTTCCTGCGCCTAGCACCTGAGGCATTTTAAGCTCTTGTTCTTGTTTGTGGTAAAATATTGAGATGAAAATCATCTCCTGGAATGTAAATGGAATAAGAGCTGTGCATAACAAGGGTTTATTTTTGCCCTTTGTGGAGAAATACAAGCCAGATGTTATTTGTCTACAAGAAACAAAAGCAAAACAACATCAAAGTGAAGTTGATTTGCCAGAATACGAGGAATATTGGAACTCGGCAGAGAAAGCGGGTTACAGTGGCACCGCTATTTTTTGCAAAAGACCTGCCCGCCCTCACGAGTCGGGAGCAGGCGGGGAAACCCCTTTGAGTGTGGCTTTGGGCTTTCCAGAGGATTTACTTAAAAAATATAAGTTAGCCGACGAATATGGCAACCCAAACACAGAAGGTCGTGTTTTGACGGCAGAATTTAAAGACTTATATATTGTGAATGTTTACACTCCGAATTCCAAAGAAGATTTAAGTCGCCTCCCCCTTCGCCACAAGCAGTGGGACCCAGTATTTCTGGAGTATGTTGGAAACTTAGAGAAAACCAAACCTGTTGTATTTTGTGGTGATATGAATGTGGCACATACAGAAGATGACCTGGCTAATCCCAAACCAAACGAAGGTAAGCATGGATACACAAAGGAAGAAAGAATTGGTATGGATAAAATGGTATCTTCTGGATTTATCGACACATTTCGTCATTTCACAAAGGGAAAAGGCCACTATACCTGGTGGGCCCCATGGGCAAACGCCAGGGCCAACAATGTCGGCTGGCGTATTGATTATTTTTTTGCAAGTAAGGACTTATTGCCAAAAATAAAATCCTCCAAAATCCTTGCAAGCGAACTTGGCTCCGACCACTGCCCTATTCAACTAGAGATATTATAATTTTTTACTTTCCTCTTCCGCTCCTATCCATGCTAGTTCATAAGTTTTTTTCATTGCATCAGCAATTTCTGCACTTTCAATAATTATTCCAAGTTTTTCTCGCCACGAAGCAATCATTACTTTATTATCATATATATTTATTTCAGGTGAAAAATAGTATTTATCAGGGGGAATAAGTTTAGACTGTCTTTTTTCTTCCGCGTCTCTGCTTGCCCTTGCTTTTCCTGTGAGTGTTGCAGGAATGATTGCCCTAATAGAAATATTTTTTTCTGTTCTTCTTTTGTAATATGTAGAAAAATAAGAAGGCATAGCCATGTGCATGTCATCAACGGTTGCGTATGCTCTAATCTCCTCGTGTGAAGTTAGGGTATCTTCGTAAACATCTTTCAGCCCTTCCATTCCCTCATAAAATCTTATCTTTGGTCTTCCAGCAACATTATGAATAGACCTCATCTCTGGCAATAATTTTTTTACATTCTGAAGCTGTTCGTTCTTTTCGTTTATTTCCTTTTCAATCAACAAAACGACTTTATCTGGAGATTCGGCCAGGTATTCTTCCTTTGGTTCCTTGCCAGAAATACTAGCAAGACCTTTTACAACTAAACTATCTAAAATATCGTACCCTGTTGTTCTGTTTAGGCCGGCCTTTCTTGTTATTTGTGTTACTGTTCCACGACCAAGCTCTAATAGGACTAAAAACACTCTACTTTCGTTTTCTGACAGGCCAGATCTTACAAGTGATTCTAGGAGGCCTTTTTGGTCTATCTTTGTGTCGTTTTTCATACAAACCATTATATTCCAAAGATATATTTGTGTCAAACTTACCCCACAAAAAAGATTTAACCCTTGATTAACAACACATTTTTGTAATAAACACTTGACATATAAATCAACACATGCTATCCTTATGTCAGATTACGAACACCACCCCTTTCCATTCTGGAAGGGGGATGTCTCGTAAACAGTTTCTTGAAAGGGAGAATACCATGAAGGTCCTAATTTTTGTTGCGAGTCCGTTTGGTGAGGTTCTGAACACACTCAGAAATCTCTCTCTGTGGCCAGCACATGAAGTGACGGTCGATGGCACGTACGAGTCGGCGTTAAGAGACCTCAAGTCGGAAAGATTTGACTTGATGATGGTTGATGTTTTGCCATCTTTCAGTCAGTGGCCCGATGGTGTTGCACTTATCACTGCTGCTTTTGGCAGGGTAAGGAATGTGGTGGTGTCAATGGACTCAAACCACCCAGCGAGCCATGTGGTTGTTGATCTCGTCGAGGCACTGAAGGCAGTACGGCCTTCTAACAGGTATTTTTTCCTAGATCTACCTCGAAGGTTCGATAGCCCCAAACCCTATGGCGATACTTGGGAAGAGGTTCTTTGTCAGTGTCAGCTCGCTGACTGACACACAGAAATGGATTCGTGCTCTTGCCGTAAAGAGAGCTCCTCACCCTGGAGGTCAAGGGTAGCCCCCCACTTGTACGCAAGTGGGGGTTTTTCGTGTCCAATTTATCCAAACAACAGCACTTATCCAATTGTTTGGAATAAAATAAAAACCGCAACTAGACAGTGGCGCTTTTTATTTTCTCAAACTTTATTGGTTTACTGGCCTGCCTCACAAGATTTGCACATACTCTTGTGTGCAAATATTTCATAAATAGCTGATAGGGCAACCAGAGCATATACTATTTTAACAAGCATTTCTGGTAATCCCCAAGAACCAAGAGCCAAACCAAAGAGTTCAAGTCCCCAGTTTAGGCCTCCGATTAAAATAAGTAAAAATGTCAACTTGTGTAATCCTCGCATAATTTTAATTTATTATTTAATAATACATATATTATAAGTTGTTTTTACCAAGCATGTCCAGAGTTATCCACTTTTTGTTTAGATATGTCCTTTACATGTCTTTGAAAAAAATATAAACTTATTTCAGACGTAAATTGGATGTCCGATAGATTGTGAAGTCTGTCGGGTGGAATTTTTACATTTGTTCCTTGTCGCGAAATGCGTTTCGTATATATTTGGGACTCGGCCGAGTCCCCCTCTTTAGAAGGTCATTTGGTTTTCAGTAGGCTCAGCCTTAAACGATCCTACACTATCTACTATTTTTTGAGCTTCGTTATTGTAACTGGCTTATTTGGATAGCTGGATGACTCTTCTCCCCAACCGCCCAATCATGAGTGCCTGTGCTAGCCACGGACCCCCATTATTGGGCGGTTTTTTATATATGCGAATGAAAAACAATACGAATATGCGAATGTATACGAATAAATGCAAAATACCAGCTCCATATTCGTAGCCATTCGTTGATTCGCATTATTCGTATATTCGTATTCCTATTTCACCCAATGTTTACCACGTATTTTTTTGATTTCTTCCTCATCAGCCTCTTCTTTTGTCATTTTTCCTTGCTCCCCAAGACTTTGTAGCTCGTTTTCTGGAAGTAAAATAAGCTCTTTTGCACGGTTTTCCAAATATTCCAGAGCATTTTTTGTTGGGTCGTCTAAAACCTCCTCAAGGAGTGCGTGTAATGTGAAACCAATCTTCGGTCCCGGTGTTACATGTGTAACATCCATCAATCTTTTGCCATCAATCTTAAGCATAGCAACTGAGATAGGGTCACGCAGGGCTTCATCTATCATGGCGTGATATTTGCGGAGGCGGTATGGGTCTTCCTTGGGCCTACCAGTGCCTATACGGTCGCATATGCGCATATCCATCAAATCCCATATATTCTCCCGTCCAACATTTACAATCATCCTACGGACCGCAGAGAGCGTAATCTGCTCTGTATCAGAGAAGAACATGTGCCACCTAACTAGTGTTACTGTTTTTTCTATTGTTTTTGTCGGATATCGAAGGTTTGTCAGTATTTTCCTGGTTGTTCTTGCTCCAAGCACTTCATGGCCATAAAATGTCCATGTGTCTTGCTCTTTCCCCCACCTACGAGACTCAGGTTTGGAAATGTCGTGAAACAAGGCGCTCAAACGGACTTCTAGTGGGTATTTTTTATCAGCAGAATGCTGGACTGACCGTATTAGATGCTCCCAAACATCGTAGGAATGGGCCCTATTTTGCTCAACTCCGTAAGTGCCTTCAAGTTCTGGTACTACATATTTCATTACCCCAAGTTTTTTCATAGCCAGCAAGCCATCCATGGGCCTGTCTGACATAATCACCTTTGTAAATTCATCTCTAATACGCTCTAGGGATATGTTTTTAAGTAAATCCGTGTTTTCAAATATAGCTTTCTCTGTTTCCGGCTCTATTTCAAAAGAGAGTTCAGCACTTAGTCTTATTGCACGCAACATACGCAAACCATCCTCTGTGAAACGGTCCACTGGATTCCCTACTGTTCGAATAACCTTGTCTTTTATATCTTTTTCCCCGTCGTACAAGTCGGTGATTGTTTCTCGTGAAACAGAGTAGGCCAAGGAATTCATGGTAAAATCCCGTCTTTTTAAGTCATCCTCTAGTTTTTGGCTAAAAACAACATTATCCGGATGTCTATTGTCGGTGTAGTTCCCTTCTATTCTATACGGAGTAACCTCGACAACCTTTAGACTTTCGTCTTCACACTCTTCGTTTACAACCCCAACTGTTCCAAAGGTGTTTTCATAAAATGTCTTGCTAAATAAGGCAATTATCTCTTCTGGCACCGCATTGGTTGTAACATCCCAGTCCTTTGGCACTCTCCCCAACACAAGGTCTCTTACGCATCCACCCACAAGAAAAGCCTCAAAGCCAGCCTTCTCAAGCTCACCTGTTACACGTGTAACCTCTTTAGGAATGTTAAATGTTTTCATTTTTCGTATTTATCAACTTAAACCAATGAAATTGCTTTGCTGTCCTCTTCCTGTGACAATTAGCACAACGCACATCACATTTTTCAATTTCACTTTTGACCATATCTAATCTCATTGCCCTAAGAAAACCTGATACATGCGCGTCTTTTTCTGACCTATCTCTATGATCAAATTCTAACACCACTGGATCTGATTCACCACAGTCTATACAATGATGATTCTTAAAATAGTCTAATATATACTTGTTTATTTCTGTTCTCAGCCCCAAGTTTCTTTTCTGTGCCTTATTTAGATAATATTTTTTATTCTTGATATAGTGGTTTCTAATGTTTGTTCTCGTACAGATTTTACACTGACGCTGATAAATTCCCTTTGATTTTATTTTAAAATTAAAATCCTCAATTGGCTTAAGTATCTTACATTTGCTACATATTATAGTTGTCATACTTCGAATATTTTAACAATATTCGAATTCAATTGCAACATGTCCCAATAAAATATATAATTAAGCGACATAAAGCACCCGTGATGAAATGGATATCATGCCAGCCTTCGAAGCTGTTTTTGGGGGTTCGAGTCCCTCCGGGTGCACAGAATACTTAAGAATACCGGGAATCTTCCGCGACTTTTTCCTCGCCGTCGCTCGGAAAAGTCGTGTCCGCAGCTCGCGACCCAGTCTGCTGACTAGGTGCCCGCTCCGCTTTTCGATTCCCTGTGCAAAGCATGCTTTGCACTACCCGCACAAAAAAGACAAGTATTTTTTGTGCGGGTACCGGGAATCGAACCCGAATCTCGTCCTTGGCAAGGACGTGTTCTACCACTAAACCATACCCGCATTTTAAACACAAAATAATCATATACTATAACTCAAAAAAACAAAAGGGATAATATATACAAGCAATAAACAGTTAAAATAGGTCACAACTGTGGATAAGTCTGGGGACATGTGTATTAAAGACAGGTCTTTAACTCGTGTCTGATTTACTGGCCGTTACTAGTCTATTTAGAAAAACGGCTTATAATATAGACACAATCAATACGACATGTCCAAAAAGTGTCTGTTTCTAATAAAAAGCAGGTAACGTTTCACGTGAAACTGGGTTATATGTTTTACATGAAACAAATGCAGAAATAGCGTACAATTTACAGATGTTTGGCAAAAGAGAGAGAAAAGAGCCAACCGAAAAACAAAAAATTGGCAAAATAGGGGAGGATTATGCCTGTGACTATCTAACCAAAAATGGTTACACTAATGTCTGTAGAAATTACCTAAGAAAATGGGGAGAAATAGACATTGTGGTCAGAAAGGGTAAGTTGCTTCATTTTGTTGAGGTTAAAAGTGTTACACATGTAACGTCGGGCGCTGTTTCCGGTGATATTTATAGACCAGAAGATAATATGCATCCGTGGAAGCTTCAGAGGCTGGGAAGGGCGATTCAGTCGTACCTATTGGAAAAGGATATTTCGGATGATATAGACTGGCAATTTGATGTGGTTACTGTCTATCTTGACCGAGAAGGGAGGTTGCTCAAGGTTTCAGTTTTGGAGGATGTTGTGCTTTAATCTATACATGAAGATATTTATAAATTATCTTGGGCAAATAAGGCTGTACTCATTGACTGATTTGGTTTTATTGCTCGTAGTTGTGGGCACGGGATATCACCAGCTTTTTGGGGCTGTTGTTTTGCATCTTGCCTTTCTGGCATATTTAGAGCATAGGCATGCTCATCCATACAGGGCAAAGGTACCAGTTGTGGTTGTTTGTGTTTTAGCATTGACTGGACTGGTTTATTTTGGGAAGATTGAAGGTTTGTTTTATCTATTCTTCAGCTATTTATACACAAGAAAAACCAAGGAACGAGCCTTTTTGAGTCCTGTGTTCCGAGGTTTACAATATTTCTTTATAGTTGCTGGAATAATTGGATATTCGTCACTTATTCCATATTTTGTGGCAATAGTGATTACTATAAGAAATCTTGTGGGGGACTTAAGGGACACAGAAAAAGACAGAAAAGAGGGGGTTAGAACGATTCCTGTGGTTTTGGGAGTGAAAAGAAGTATTAAGCATATTCATCTTGTGGCAATGATAATTACCTCGGTTTTGTGGTGGCTGATTGCAACAAACCCAGTCTCATATTTGTGGTTGTTGGTTGTAATTTGTATTGAAGTTTCAACGTATTATCTAACTCCAAGGTAAAAATAAATTTGTTATTTTGTTTGTTTATGTTAGACTGTTTGGGTTACTTTATTGAATATCGGAGTGTAGTGTAACGGCTAGCATTCCTTTTTGGGGAGGGTGTTTTAAAAAATTCGTCGGGGTGTGGTGTAACGGCTAACATTCCTGTTTTGGGAACAGGCGACTTCGAGTTCGAATCTCGACACCCCGACGAAGTGTTGAAAACAACCTCCAGATGCCCGTTGGGCATCTGTGGAAATTTTTTAATAAAAATTTAGGCGACTTCGAGTTCGAATCCCGGCACCCCGACAGAGTTTTAAACTATTTACATGACATTTATTCGTAAAACTGAGGATTTTGTTTGTGAGAAATGCGGATGCTCTATTAAGGGTGACGGGTATACAAACCATTGCCCAGAGTGTTTGTGGTCCAAACATGTTGATGTGTTTCCTGGAGACAGGGCAGGGAATTGTGGAGGAATGATGAAGCCAGTTATGATAGAGAAAAAAGGCAAGCAATATATCATTATTCATCAATGTGAAAAATGTGGTCAGAAAAAACCGAACAAGACGGGAAAGGGAGATAATTTTCAAGCTATTGTGCAGACAAGCGCTAACAATAGTTTTAAATAATCTATTATTTTTTGGTTATTTCATCAGTAAGCATTTTTGTCAGTTCGGGAGAGGTGTTTTCTTGAAAGAGTGTAGCAAAAGCACCTATATTTTGAGAAAGGAGTTCATCCAAACTCATTCCAGATTCAATTTTTATACTTCTATTTATATAAGCCATTGTAATGGCGTTCAGGTCCCTACTACCTGTCGTATCTCCGTTTGAGCTAGTTGAAATAATACCAATTAGAGAGGATTTGCCATCCACGACAGCACCCCCAGACGAGCCCTTTTGGGAAACAATCGTTCCGCCAACCGATATAACATCAACAACATTTTCTTTGAATGTGAAAACATCTTGAATGGTTGTAATCGCGCTTGCTTGGTTTAATCCTTGAAGAATAGATAGTCCACCAAGGAAACCAGCTGGATACGAAACTAATATTACAGGTTTGTTTGTTGTAATATCTTCGCTTGTATTCACTGGTATGTGTGGTAGCGGTGAGAGGGGCGAGCCGTCTATTCTGCCCACAATACGAAGGAGTGCGTAGTCGTATTCACCTGTGCCAAGCGGGTCTTGAGATGTTATTTCCGACTTGTGCAACTTTATCCAGGTCGGCGACACATAAACCAACCCAACTTTATACCTCGGATACGCTGGGTTGCCTGTGCGTACTATGCATTCAATAAAATCTTTCTGGTATAGGTCACGGAGTAAAAAATATTGGGCAACATGGGCGTTGGTTATAATAAGTCCGTCGGCACTTATAACTATTCCCGTGCCGGAAATAGGGGAGAATTCACTATTTTTTGTTGAACACAAAATATTTACTGTGGCTTCTCTAGCAAATACGTTTATTTTTTCAAAGTCTGGGGTCGGTTCTATCACTTCTGGGATGATTATTGGAATTACCGCTTCTGATTTTTGAGAAACGGTTGGTTTTGTTTCTTTTGTTGTGTTTTTTATTGGTGTGGGTGTATCAATTTTATCTACAGTAGGTTCACTTTGGAGAATTTCCTCTGTGCTTGTTGCTGTATCTTCTACATTTGTATTTGTTGGTGCAATTGTCTCGGGTATATAGCTAATACCGAAGATAAACAAGGCAAAGAATATAAATATTATGCTTATTATGTTGCGCATGGGTGAATTATAACATTTTTGCCTACATGTGTTTTTTCTGCTAGTATAATCTCATTGCGGGATTAGTTTATCGGTAAAATAACAGTTTTCCAAACTGTGGTGACCGGTTCGACTCCGGTATCCCGCACATGAAAACACTTAAGTTTAGAAGTAATTTAGCCGAGCTTGTTTTAAAAGGAGAAAAAACAGTAACCTGGAGACTTTTTGACGACAAAAATTTGCAGGTAGGTGATGAGCTCGTTTTGATTGTGAAGGAAACATTAGTAGAATTTGCAAAGGCTATAATTCTTAATGTAACAGAAAAGAAATTGGGTGACGTTACAGAGCAAGATTATACTGGGCATGAAAAATTTATAGATAAAGAAGATATGCTCAAACACTACAAAGAATATTATGGTGAGAAGGTTACGTTAGATACATTAGTGAAAATAATATCGTTTAGGTTGGTTTAAGTATATATAACTACACATAATCAAAAAACCACCAAGAGGTGGTTTTTTGATTGCGCAAATAAAATTTTTTAAAAATTTAAATCAAGCGACTATTTTACAGCTTCTTTAAGAGCCTTTGCTGCACGAAACTTTGGAACTTTCATTGATGGAACAGAAATAGACTCTCCTGTTCGTGGATTTCGAGCTTGTCTTGCTGCTCGAGTCTTTGTTGAAAAGATTCCAAGACCAGCGATTGAAACTTCGCCACCTTTCTTTAGTGTACCAACGATAGAATCAATAACTAAATCAACAACCTCTTCTGCTTGGACCTTTGTGCCACCAAGTTTTTCGTGCACTGCCTCTACGATTGATGCTTTATTCATATTTGATTTTAATAATTACCTAATAATTTTTTACTATCTACTATAAGAACATTATATACCAACGCTTTTTTAAAGCAACATATTGACTGTGGATTAAAATAGTTGTGTAAACAATCTAAAAATTTCATTCTCGTTAGAACGAAAAACTTGTTTTCTGAGACATTGCACAGGAAATTAGAAAATAACGACAAAATGCGCCAGCCCGAAGCACTGTTTGAGGAGCGGTAACCCGCGACGAGTTTGCGAAAGGGTGAGAAGTCGTATTACGACTTCGTAAAACCTTGAACACCTATAATCAGGTGTGAAAGGTGTACGGAAGATTATTTTCTTGATTTCCGAGCATAGCAAAAGCCCAACAGGGCTTTATGCGTGTCTTAGAAAACAGGTTTTGAGAGGGTTTTTACCTTGCAAACTCGATAGTTCTCGACTCACGGATAATGGTTACCTTGATTTCTCCTGGATATTTAAGCTCGCTTTCTATCTTTACAGCTATATCTCTAGCCATTTTCTTTGCTTCTAGGTCTGTAACCTCGCTTGGTGTGACGAATATTCTTATTTCGCGCCCAGCCTGCAAGGCATATGATTTCTCAACCCCCTTAAATGAGCTTGCTACGGCCTCCAACTCCTTTAGTCGTTTCAAGTAGTTTTCTACGCTGTCTCTTCTGGCACCTGGGCGACCCCCAGATATGGCATCTGCTGACTGAACAATCATTGATTCTAATGTTTCGTAAGGGTATTCCTCATGATGTGCCTGCATTGCCTTGATTA
>Ga0076017_128_pt1 | contig 10855 bp, 13 predicted proteins | sample RifGroB1_FD_68079 | JGI IMG/M metagenome (GOLD analysis project Ga0076017, IMG submission 68079) | Parcubacteria bacterium GW2011_GWB1_40_5 | reverse complement strand
TCGACGACCTGCCGGAGGTTTTCCGCGTCGTGCAGCATGCGCCGGGCGATGTCGAGGATGGCCTCCTCGATATCCTGTCCGAAGCGGTTCACCTTCGTGGCAATCCAGAAACCCAGGTTGCGCCGAAGCCGACAGACGACGGCCCAAGGGACATGGCCCCCCGTCTCGTACCGGAGGTTCACGAAGTTCGCCTCGAACCATTGTTGGATAAGCAGGATGCCCTGCTCGCGAGCTTGTGTCAGTCTTTCGACCAGCTTTTCGCGAACAGCCTGTTGTTCCTTGGGAAGGTCGTTGAGCCCCTGAATCCTCGCCTTGAGCTCGGCGTCCACTGCCTCGATTGCCGTCACGAGGTTGTGGGACGTCAGGCAGTTCCAGTCCCTGCCGGAATCGGCCTTGTACTGGACGTTGGCCGAAACCAACTCCTGGACAAGGACCGCCTTGAGACCGGCCGAGATGGCGATTGGGTTACTCGTCATCACCGTCCGAATCTTGTGAAGCGAGTAGATCGGGACATCCCCAATCGTCTCGCCGAGCGACATCCGTATGACTGCCTGACGAATTCTCTGTGTAATCGTTGGCGCCATCCTCTGGCTGATCATGGTATATGCTCCTCCTGCCGTGGTGGCGTGACTCCTTGTGTCTATCTTTATGAAACACTACTTTTCAATAAAAGTCAAATAGGCAGTTTTGGTTTGTTTATCCTATACATCTTTTCTAGACTGTTTCTTATAAGTCTTCATAAACTTTCCGAATTGTCGGTCTTTCTCTCTCTTGTTAAGTTCAGTCATTTCATAATACTCTACCTCCTTTTTCAAATTTATATAGTTAGCATATTTTTCTGGATCTAAATCCCCTGCTTTCAGAGCCTCTAGAACAGCACACCCTGGTTCATGTATGTGAGTACAGTCAACAAATTTACACCCCACCGTCAAATCAGTGATTTGGTCAAATAAGTTGTCTAGACCAGCACCGACAAGTGACATGCCGACTTCCCGCATTCCTGGGTTGTCTATAACAATACCGCCATTTTCCAGAAAATACATTTGACGGTTTGTGGTTACATGTTTTCCCCTACCTGTTCGAGAACCAACATCTTCGGTTTTAATCATGTTTTCACCGAGTAACTTATTTATCAAGGAAGACTTACCAACCCCAGACGAACCGAGAAAACAATATGTCTTTCCTTTCTCTATGTGTTTTTTTAACTCATGTATTCCATTATTATTTGTAATACTTGTTGGAATAACTTCAACGTCATCAAATCTTTTTTTTATTTCTACAAATTTCAAATCAAGCTCCTCTCTGGAAATTAAATCTATCTTGTTTAAAACGATAATCGGTTTTATTCCCCCATCACCTATCAAAGCAAAGTATCTCTCAAAACGGTTGAGACTAAAATCTCTACCGAACGACTCCACAACAAAGGCTGTATCAATATTTGTAGCTATTATCTGAGTTTCACTTTTTTCACTTGTTCTGCTTTTGTCGCCATGCTTTCTCTTTATTATTGTCTTCCTAGGTAAAGTTTCTCGGATTACAGCATGCTCTCCATCTAGGTCAGTTATAACCACCCAGTCACCTACCGCCGGATAATCAATTCTCGACTCAGCGCGAAGCATCTGCTTGCCAGTTATTTTTGCAAGATATTCACCTTTTTCGTTTCTAACTTTGTAAGCTCCTCTATGCTCCACAGTTACCCGAGCAACAGGAAAATCACCAAGCCCAAGTTCCTTACGGCTAGATTCAAAAAATGCATCATAACCCAAATCCTCTATCTTTATCTGTGCGTCTTTCATAGATATAGTCTATACCAAGGATTTCCTTTATTTTATTTCATCAGACACACCTCTCATCCTTTTTGGATCGTTATCTATTCTCTCTCCGGTTTCTGGATCAAAACGAAAAATTGTAGCTAGATTTTTTTCGATATCATCTAATAATTTTCTCCTCTCTTTCCTTGTTTCATCGGAGAAAGACGGTGCCACTTTGCTATCAACATCGTCGGTCGCCTCGCCATGATACTTAGTCTTATCATATGTATCAAGACACCACTGTGAAAATTCAGCTATTGTTTTTTCAGCATCCTGATCACCAAACCTTATTCCTCTTTTTATGAGTTCCCTCGATATTGATAAGGCAATAGCCCAGGCCCCCCTTTCTTCATTTGCAACAATTTGCCTTGCATCAAAATCATTTAATCCATCATAGTGTACTGGAGTGAAATAGGGGTGATTATATTTTTTTCTCGCGTCCACACTAAGTTCTTCAAGCCCCATAATTTGAAACATTCTATGCCTAACCATGTGACCAGATTCATGAAGTAACCCAGCCAAATCCTGTATGGTTTGTGGTAATTTAAAAGAAATTATAGTGTCATTGGTATTTGATAAATGCGCATGATAATTAGAATCTTGTTGATATTTTTCCGAAGGTATAGAATACCTCACCGTTCTATGCCCCAATTCATGCACTTCATCTGGTATTTTATTAATTAATTTACCTAAGGAAAAAATGGCTTTTGTGTCCCCTGATAAAATATATGTAGTGTGTGGATACCAAACAAAATCAGCGTTGTCCTGATTTGTTTCATCAGCTTTAATATATCTTCCCCCTTCATTTGCTATGGTCATAAAAAAATCCTCACCCATCTGTGTCAAAGTAACCATCTCTTTTTTACCAGCAAAATCAATTATAAATACCTCAGTATTTTCATAACCATTTAATTTAAGTAATCTAGAAAAGGTCCATACATCCAACTCAAATCTGCTCGTGGATTCCGATGCTTCCTTAATATACCTCCTATTATTAATGGCCTCAGTTAAATTCCTTGGTACAGTATCCTGAAAAGAATTGCTCTGCCAATCCCCAAAAAATAAACCCTCCATTGTAAACCGAACTTTCTTCGTTGCATTTATATCCTCAGTTTGTTTATCTAAAGGAAATCCGTCCTCAAAACTGTTGGGTTTATTTTCCAAAGACCCGTCTGGATTAACGGCCCTTGTTCCGATATCACCTTCCCTAAGACTAATGTCATTATCTAAACCCGCATCAACTATTGTGTCTTCTGTTTTGTGCACAAGAAACTCTTTCATGGTTTTTATTTATTTAATAATATCACAAATCATCACTCAGTTTAATTAACTAGAGCGATGAGGACAACCAGCCCAACAACAAGGTCTGCGTACTCCGCGTCTCTGCCTTTTTTCCAGATGTGACCCAACAAATCCACTCGTTTCGTGCAAGCGGTGTTATATCTTCCCACGCTTTCTGTGCAACTGAGTTAGAGACAAGTGCTTTTTGTAAGTCTTCTGGTACTCTATGCACCACCCCGTGGACAATCTTCTTTTTATTGTTTTTGATCATTTTTTATGTTGACCAAATAAAAATGCTTCGTCTCCGACTTGTTTTCGGTTTCTGGCAAAAAGGATGATTCCGTCTTTTTTGGCTACAACCTTTTCCTTTCCATCTATCCCAATAATCTGCCCCTTTGAAACTTTTTCAAAATCATCAAAGAGTTTTGTGAGAACAAAGTTATTTGTTTTCGTTGTGTATAAATCATTCATCTGCGTATAGGACTGTTTTTTAGGACTACTCTTTTTCATTATGTTTCCACGAGCTCCCAGGAAAGCCAAAATACTTTTCTCTGCGACTTTGACTGACTTAGCGTCACCAAGATACCCACACTCTACACAAATTCCAATTTTTCCAATACTACTCATATAGTAGTCCGTACCACCAGGTTCAAGCTTGTTAAAACCCGAAACCACCAGGTTAACTGGCAGATATCTTGCTATCCTTCTTGCTTTGGGTTCACAGATGGCAAATGACCGACTGTTTGGGGTAAAACTGGCATGTATATCTAGAAGTGCGTCTGCCTGTTTGAGATATTTCTTCAAAAATTGTGCACGACTGTATTCATAACTTTCCTTGTCATTTTTTGAAAGCAGTTTATTTTCCTTAAACATTCTGTTTAGGTTGGCTTCAAGGAAACGCTTGTTGGCTTTTATGGCTTTGGGATTTCCATAACCAAACAAAACTCGCCCTTTTGTTACCTTGAGCTTTGGCAAAATATTTTTCAGTGCTTCTATTCCACATACTTCATTACCATGCACCCCAACAAGCACAATACTTGTCGGACCCTTTTTCACACTTTTTAATTCAATAATTTCATCTGGCATAATAGTTATTTATCCAATTTTTGATATACAGTACCAGTAGCGATAAGAATGACTATACCGGCAAAAAACAGTTTCCATGGATGTCCGTCAAAAAATGAAATGTGAGTAATAATTTCTTTCAATCCCTCACTTACTGCCACCACACCAACAAGAATAAAAAGCATAAAAGTCAGAGGATATCTCCTAAAAACCGATTTGGTCTTAACCGACATAATGCTATTTATTTGATCAGATAATTTCTCAATGTGTTTGAGAATATCTAAACTTATCTGTTTTTCATTTTCATCTTTCATACATTAAATATATCACGAATCAAAAAGCCTGAATAATTTAGACAAAGAGAAGTCCCGAAGTCTCGCAATGAGACTCCGGGACAAATACACAACGACCGTCCACACGAAGAACAGCCCTATCTGGGTGATTTAGATACTGGTCAGGAGAGTTTTGACCAGCTCTTTTGTTGCCCATCCGCTGTCCAGGATGATTACCCTGTCTCTCGGAATGAGGCCGGTCATCACGACGACCTTGATTCTGGGGTGCTGTTCCTTGACCCGATCAGCCTCCCCCAACATCCCAGCGGTCACGAAGACCACAAGATCGGTCTCGCAGAGCAACGCCCTCATTGACTCGACCGAATTCACCACCGTGACGACGGCAACTTTTTCGTCTGGACGCACAGGCGCCCATGTGACCTGACCAATCTCTCGTTCCAAACGGGTCACGAGACCATCATAACTGCCCTTTTCAGCAGAAAGGGCCCCTCGACCGCCTGCATTCACGATAACAACACGCTCCATGACAATCCCTCGTTTCAAATGTGCAATCCAGACCAGAATGGTCTGATTGTTACGCCCACAAGATTATGATATTTTAATTTATTTTTGTCAATAATCATCGGCAATTTATAAACGAAAGACCCTAGGGAGCGAACCCTAGGGCCTGGAACACGAGGAACGGCGGTGGACGGTCAATGCGCGGAGATGCCACCGACGATTGCCACATGGGACAAGCACGGCGCCCGTTGATAGTCAGCCGGACTTATCTGAATCTCCACCCACGGGAACACGGGGCCCTTAGGCCGGAGAACTTTCATCCTCGGAACCGCGAGGCCCTTGACCAAGAGGACTTGGAACTTATTGATTCCAAGTGCAGGGGTTGTGACCATTTTCATCCCGTTCCTGACGGATGATGCAACGAAGATGAGCATCCCCTTTTCATTGGGACCTCTCCTGGCATCAATGTAGCGGAAGTACTCCCCACACCCCAGAACCAGCCCATTGTCTTGGAGTGGTGCAAGCTTGACCAGGTCGGCTTCATATCCTGGCACCATCGACGACGGCTGGGCGTTGGCCACAGCCAGAAGAACGACCAAGGCCAAAAGCAAAACAACGATACACGCTGTAAAAGCACGCATGGTTTCTCTCCTCCTCCAGAGGCGGAACTGCCTAACAACATTGTTACATCAAATTCCAAAGCCAGTCAAGGATAACCAGATTTACCACTCAATTTGTCAACCTGCCAGGTTGACAAAAATAAATTCCGCCTACTGTGTTGCCATACATTCTGTCACACCAAGTTCCTTTTTATTAAGTGTCAGCAAATCAACCGTAACCTTAGACATTATTACTGCTCCAAGACCATTGCTTGTATACTCATTTAAGTTTGGACAGTTTTGTGTGGTTGGTTTTTGACTGGTTTGTGATAAATAAGTAATACTATCCCCCGCCACTACTACCGGCTTCTTGTATGAATCAGTGAAAGCTATTTTGCGAGAACGAAGGTCGTAAACCACAAGTCCGCGTGGTGATGGGGCCGTCCCCTTGTCTAGAACCAGGAAGTTATCAGTAAATGCAAGGAAATATTCTGCATCAACATTTTTTATTTCAAAATCGCTGGTTGCTAATACATAAGCACAAGGCAAATTCTGATTTGCCTCTGTTTTGTATTTGACTAAAATGTCTGAACCAACATTCGGAGCTAGACTTTTTTGTATTGCAAAATATTTTGGCGAATCAAAACACTCCATGTCGGCTACAACACTCTGAACCTTCCAATCTTTTATATATACAGTTTGTTTTGACCTCTCTTCTCCACTCTCAAGAACAATGTCATACGCACCAGCTTCTTCGTATGAGTTAAAGGAAACAACAGTCAAGGCATAGCCAGGTCCCACATGGTCAACCGCTATCTTTGACGCTTTCAAAATATCTGGGGTCATTTCAAAGGCACGCAGACACGCTCCAACCTCTTCACTCCAACCATAACCAGCAGGGCCGAGACATCCATGAGTGTCCCTGTTGCCACCGACAGCCACAATTGGCTCAACCTCCTTATCTCTTAGAAAATAAAACAAACCTAGGACTATTAATAATAGAACAACGATAAACGATAGTATTTTTTTCATATGCCCGTATTATACAATATGACGTTTTGCACACAAATAGTTGTAAAATGTCCTGTTTTAGTCAACCTGGCAGGTTGACGTTTTTAGGAATGATAGTCCGTCAATATTTATTTCAAAATTTCTGGTATTTTTTCACGAGGGGCTTTGCGAACCTTAACGGTCTTCTCACCTAAGATTGCTAGTTTCATCAGGCGATGCAAACCAAACTGGCTAAAAGCAATTCCTAATAGAATTACAAAATTTCAACATCTCACTTTCATTGCTTAGAAGTTTATTTCTCAACCCACGACTTATTTCTAACTGGACGCCTTTTTTAGAATAACACCTATTACAGATATTCATTGGTGAATTACCATTGACGTTTTCTGGTGATTGAGGGGTTCTGAAACCACTATCGTTTAATGCATCTACTACTTTATTCATACTCTCATTATCAAGGCCACCAACCATAACAAAATCCTCCATCTCACCTTTTCCATGAATAGACAAAACTTTTTCACTTTTAAAAACCAGATCACAGCACTGAGGTTCATCAAAATTTGAACTTGTTATATGAAGTGTCTCACTTTCCTCTTCTGACTTCTTCAATCCAGAAAAACTATAAAACGAGAACCTTTCGCCTGCTATTTGCTTCGCAATTTCAGTTGTACCTACCTCTATATTTCCACCATGAATCGAGATGACACACACCTTACTTCCAATATCCCTCGCTTCAATACGAAAATCTTCACCTTCTTTTTCAATCTCATGTAATTCTACAAAATTCCTATATGTATCCTTCATGTTAGTAATTATACCCCAAACCAAGTTGTCACTTATAATGAGCTGGAACAAGTATCTCAGGTACTTCAAAAATTACTATTATCATGGTCTTGGTTTTTTAGAGAAATGATTAATTAAATACACAATTATACACACCAACAAAACAACAAGCCAAATCTGCCAAAATTGAACAAACACCCAGATTATAACTTGAAACAAATCATGTACTAAATCGTATAAGTTTGTGTGAAAAAGCATTACTTTATATGATTATCCTTATCTTATCATTTCAACATTCCTCAGAATAGGTCAAAAGCGACACTACTTAATGTAGTTAGATTTTCTCCTGTTTTTTTGGATTGGTTGCGAAGAATACAACTCCTTTATAACCAGGATCATCAATGATCATTACTCCTCCGTCAAAATCATATCTCTCACAAATCTTTCTAAGTGATTCTAAAACAACCAGGAGTGCATCCGAAAATACGATTCTCTTCATATAGGTAGAGTACGGCCCACCATCATCAAAATCTCTTTTTGATTTATAGCCTGAATGGACATACTCAGACAGTCTTTTGTATATATCCCTATACATTGAGTGAACGCCTACTTCCTCAGCCTTTTCTTTTATAGTCTTTCGATCTGGAACATAATTCTTTAACTCACTTTCAAAATACTTCTTCATTTCCTCGACTTCGTGAGGGTACTCCTTAAAATCTGTCCATCTTTTTAGAAAAGAATCCATCGAGGCTAACTTAAAGTTTCTAGCTCTTTGTTCTGTATTTTCTTTGTATATATATTGGAGATTTATTGAATTTTCAAAGATAGATCGTGCCATTGGAATACAACCCCTAAAATGATTTTTGCGCATAAGAATGTCCATAGACTCATAATAATCTAAGTTTTCTTCTATAAAGAATTTTGACTTTCCTTCTTTTAACATCAAATGCTGTTGTCATAAATGGAGACTTCTCATAATTCAAAAAATAATCATTTCCGTACTCTTCCATAATGCTGGGTGCAAATGGCATAAACCATTCTCTGTTTTTTAAAGTGTTGTTAAGCCTGTCTTTAATGTCCATCCTCCGGGGATCAATCAATACACTTCTATAACCTAGCGCCCTAGGCCCCCATTCAAATCTCCCCTGAAACCATCCGATTACTTTGCCTTCCAGTAATTTCCCCGCTGTCAACTTTGCTACATCCTTGTACTTTTTGTAAATAATTTGTTTTCCGTAGGCTTTGAGGGCCCTTTCGATTTCTTTAGTAGTATAACCAGAGCCCCAAGAAACATTGTTGGCCTGCTGGGGTAATTTTTTAAAACCAACTTTTTCTGAATAAAGCTGCATGGCTGCCCCAAGAGCAGTCCCCCCATCTCCCGCATTTGGCTGGACAAAAATATTTTTTATGCCATTTATCTCCGCTATCTTTTTATTCATCTTTACATTTAAGAATAGTCCTCCTGCCAAGGCAAAATTCTCCACTTTGTATTTCGATACAAGGTATTCAAAATATTTTATTACCTCTTCTTCCAAAATAAGCTGGGCCCCAGCGGCCACGTTTTCCCAACCATATTTTTTAATTAGTTGTCTAAGCACTTTACCAATTGGCAAAGAGTTAAATATCGGACGAAATTCCTTTCTGGTAGAAAAGAACATCTCTGGCCAGCCTGAGACTTTACACCATTTATTATCTTTGAAAAATGGAGCAATTTTTCTTAAAGACTTAGATACAACTTTTGGGTTTCCATAAGCTGCAAGTCCCATTGTTTTCCCCTCTCCATCACCCGGGGTAAAACCTAAAGCCTGTGTCACTGATGTGTAAAAAAGTCCGATTGAAGATTTTACATCTATTTGTTCAAGACGCTCTTTAATCTTGTTATTTTCACAAAGATATACTTCTCCAGACATAAGTTGACCGGAAATTGTCGGACCGAAAGCGTCCATTGATACAGCTAGGCATTTATCAAAACCTCCAACAAAATATGCACTGGCAGCATGAGAAAGGTGATGGCCTATATAAACAACTTGCTTGTTCTTGATAAACGCGCGGGCGGCTCTTCCTCTGCTATTTTGAACAACTTCGCCGAAAAGAATTTTCATCGCATCTAAAATAAAAAATATTCCCCTTCCTTTAATCCAGTTTATTATTGTTATTAAGAAATCATTCAAATCCTTTCCCGCAAAGGGTTGGAGAAATTTTCTTCGCGGATAACCGATGGCGATAAATTTTATATTGCTTTTGAAAATGTGAGCAAATTTGAAGGCTTCTTTGATAGATAAAATAGGAAAATTCCTATCGTGTTTTATACGCGAATATCTTTCCTCAGATGCCGCAAAAACCGTACTCCCGTTTTTAGTCAAGACTGCACTATTATCATGGAAGGCTTGAGATAGACCGGTTATTCCAAGAATATATGTACTTTTCATAAAATTAAATTTTAACAACTATCAAATGGGTTGGAAAGAATCCAAACATCTTGTAAGATATCACTCTTGTTCCTTTTTTCCGGGAAATTAGTTTATGTACCGCTTTGTTATTTAAAGGATTGAGGTTTTCAATTTTAGCCCAAAAATTTTTTCCCGACAAGATGCACATAAGGCTGAAGTATTTATGCGGAAACCAGTGAACAAATATTAGTCCAGAGTGAGGCTCGTAAAAGAAATTTCTATCTGGTGTCGTAATGAAGACCTTTCGTCCAACTCTAAATAATTCATTTAAAAAGAGCTGTTGCTCATTTCTCCCTCCTACGTGCTCTATGGTAGCCCAAGAAACTACTACATCAAAATAATTAGTTTTAAAGGGGAGTGGCCTACCAGCAATAATCCGTTTAAATCGTATTCCTGAATATTTTCTTCTCAGTTTTTTGACATCTTCGATAGAAACGGCAGTGAGATTTCGAGGGTACGGGTACCTTTTTTCAAAAAAGTTAGAGTCGACAAGAGTTTCATCAGCTCTTACTCCGACATCAAGTACTGTAAATTTCTTTGTAGGTTTAACCAATTTCCAAAGAATATTAAACTGTTCTTCCCTTACCTTTAAAGAAATATGGCTTAGTATCTTTTGGGTGAAGGTAATTTTGTTGTCGGGGTGCGTCGACCAATTTTTCGGCTTACTAATCATTATGTTTTAGGGAGGGGATTGATTAGATGAGTTTTTATTGTTTCCATCAAAAATACCCAGATATTGAAAATTATTACAGAGCTCGCGATAAACAATTTCGTTCCCAAGTGTTGGTTTGAAATAACGAAAAGAGATATAAAAGCTATAAAAGTAGCAACTATTGCCAAAACCGCCAGCGGAATTCTGTTTAGAATTGAAATCAACCTACTTTTTTTATTATCAATGGCGTAATTCAACATCTTTGCCGCAAGAATCGATAAAAATAGAGAACCAGATAAAAGACTTAAAAAGAAGGTCAAATCGAAAGATCTTTTTAAGAAAAATGATGTTAGAGCAACTAGAATCAATAAAGGTCCAAAAAGACAATTTGGTTTGATTAATACAATTG
>Ga0076017_107_pt1 | contig 11935 bp, 8 predicted proteins | sample RifGroB1_FD_68079 | JGI IMG/M metagenome (GOLD analysis project Ga0076017, IMG submission 68079) | Parcubacteria bacterium GW2011_GWB1_40_5 | reverse complement strand
TATTCCGATAGATAATATAGTTTGGGCTACTATCCAATACAAGGTACTTGATTTGAAATCTCTTTTTCCAGAGAAATATCCGCCATACAAGTTGAACGAGTTTGAAAGTGGTAGGGAAATAGATGCAATGAGCATAGAAAATCCAAGCACACTGTTCCCGTTTATAAAATAATATGCAGAGCCAGCAAGTCCAACCACTAGCATAATAGAACCCCATTTGAGAGTTGTGAACACTGCTTCTTTGAGCATTCCTTCCTTGCCTTTTGCTACTGCCTGTATTACCACATTTCCCATTCCAGAGAGAGATAGGGCACCGAGTATGCCTGTAGCTGAAAGTATGAATTTATACTGTCCATAGACCTCCTTTGGAATAAAGTTTGCAAAGAAGACTGACATACCAAAAGCCAGCATGACAGAGACTACCTGGCCCACAGTGAGCCAGAAGCCACTCTTGGCCACATATACCATATCTGTCTGCAAATACTGTTCAAGCCAGTGTAGGCCGTTTACACCGTGTTTTTTAATCCTTTCCATAATTTCCTACATATTACTGTATATTGGGGCTATTTGCTAGCATCAGGGCCATTGATTTGGTACACTACACTAATGAAAAATACAAAAAGTGTCCTCAACTATCTTATTCTTGCTGGTTTGTTTATTACCCCTTTTATTGTTTTCCTGGTTCCGTCTGGAGTATTTTTCCCTTATATCGCTGGAAAGGGTTTTGCCTTCAGAATTTTAGTTGAGATTATTTTCGGTTTGTTTGTTATTCTGGCTTTTATTGATAAGGAATACAGACCAAGGTTTTCCTGGATTACAAAAGCTTTTATTGTTTTTACACTAGTCATTCTCCTCGCCGATCTTCTTGGCCAGAATCCATACAAGAGTATTTGGAGTAACTATGAACGCATGGAAGGATTTATGATGCTCTTGCACTTGCTTATGTATTATATTGTTGCATCTTCTGTCTTTCAAACTGTCAGACAGTGGTTTGGATTTTTTAACACAAACATATTTGCGAGTGTCCTTATGTCTATCTACGGTTTGTTTCAGCTTGGTGGCAAGGCCACGATAAGTCAGGGTGGGGTCCGTCTGGATGGTACATTTGGTAATTCTACATACTTGGCTATTTATCTTGTTTTCCATATTTTCCTTTGCGTATATATGCTTGCAAGTGATGCCAAAGAGAAGTGGCAGAAATGGACCTACAGTATCATCATCGCTCTGGAGGTAATCATGCTTTATTTCACTGCAACCAGAGGAGCCATCCTTGGTCTTATTGGTGGTTTGTTTCTTACTGGATTACTTTTGCTCTGGAAAGAAAAAGAAAACAAGAAACTTCGCAAGATTGCTTTCTGGCTTTTGGGTGGTCTGGTTATCTTGATTATTGGGTTTTACTCTTTGCGAAGTCAGCCGTTCATAAAAAACAGTTATGTTCTCTCTAGGTTTTCTACACTGAGTGTTTCTGAGCTGAAGACACAAGGGAGATACTTCGTCTGGCCAATGGCTATTGAGGGTATCAAGGAGCGACCACTTCTCGGCTGGGGGCAAGAAAATTTTAACTTTGTATTTAATAAAAATTACAACCCTGGACTGTTTGGCCAGGAGGAATGGTTTGATCGTACACACAACTTGTTCCTAGACTGGCTTATCGCTGGTGGTATCGTCGGGTTCCTCGCATATCTCTCAATGTATGTTGCTCTGTTTTACTATATCTGGAGGAAACGCAGTCCACTGAAGCATGCACAGCAGAGCATATTGACTGGAATGATTTCTGCCTATGTCTTCCATAACATTTTCGTCTTCGATAATCTCATTAGTTATATTATTTTCTTCTCTATCCTTGCCTATGTCCACTCTGTCAGTCAGACAAGGGAAGAGACATCTGGGTTCTACACAAAAACATTTTCAAATGGAGTCGTGAGCTATGTTGTCTTTCCTTTGACTATCATCCTTACCTCTACTATGGTCTATATGGTAAATGTGCCCGCTATGCTTGCTAATACCACTCTTATAAGAGCCATGTCTCCACAACAAGTGGGGATAGAAAAGAATCTTGAGCTATTCAAACAGGTTTTCTCTTACAACTCCTTTGGCTCTGGAGAAGCAGTGGAGCAACTAACCCAGGTGACCTCACAGCTGTTTTCGGTCCAAGGCCAAATATCAGAGAAGACAAAGCAAGATTTCTTTGATTACACAAAAACCATGATAGACAAGAAAGTGGCTTCCAGTCCTACTGACGCAAGGTATCTTGTTTTTGCTGGAAACTTCCTCAACCGATTTGCTAAATATAGTGATGCTATAGAGTATCTTGAGAGAGCACTGAAAGAATCACCAAATAAGCAGTCCATTCACTTTGAGCTTGGTACTTCGTATCTAGGAGTGGGGAATACACAAAAGATGCTGGAACTGTTTAAGAGGGCATACGAACTCAAGCCTTCATCACAAGAGTCTCAGGTTATCTATACTGTCGGTGCAATATATGCAAGGAATGATGCTGTACTAGAAGAGATGTCGAAAGTAATCACAAGGGACGCAGTCATTTCTGACCCAAGATTCTACAAAGCGTATATGAGTATAGGTGACACGAGCACAACGATAACAATACTAAACGCAAGGATAGAGAAAGACCCAGGAAACATGCAGGACAAACTAGCTCTAGCAGAAGTCTATATGAGACTAGGACAGAAACAAAAAGCAATAGATATCGTCCGCGAAATGATGACCCTAGACCCAACATTCAAAGACCAGGGTGAAGCTATCATCAAACAAATCCAAGCCCAGTAGGTTTTTTTAAATAATCATCTAAGGGTTCCCCTTGGATTTTGGTTGTGGTCAAAAAACCTTTCGTTTGGTAAAATTAATAATTATTTATCGTATTAAATCCTAATAGGATGAGAAGAATATTTTTACTTAGTTTGTTTTCTTTCTCAGTATTATTTTTAGGTTTAGCAAAAGAGACACAAGCAAGTATAGTTTTCAACCAAACACCTCCAAACGAAATACGCAGTTTCGTTATTCCTGATTCCACTGACTTAATATCATTTGGGTGCTCGTTTGGTTTAAATTGTAATATTTCTGGCCAGACTGTTTACAATGTGGGAGTGTGGATAAAGAAAGTTGGAAACCCAGACGACATTAGCCTTAATGCCATAAGCAATTGGAGTGACCCAACAAACAGTGTCGCTACTTCTTCTGGCACTGTTTATTCAAGTACGGTATCGGATAAATATTACACCCTACACTGGTTTTATTTTCCAGAAGGCATAGTTATTGGTGAAAGAGGTGGCTACAACCAAGTTTTCCAGATTCGTGTTGCGACTACGACCGGAGTAGATAGTCAGACCAACCATTATAGAATTTTGGCGGATGTTTCAAATGACACTTCTGCTCCACAGCAGTGGTGTATAAATAGTCACTCTTGCATCCGCTCAAAATTCTATTGGATTATGGACAATAGTCCAAGCGATTTATCTGAGGAATCTCAAGATGTGGAACCTCGGTCGTTTACTGGTAATATTTTTTCTCAACTTGATTCGTCCGAAGTATATGAGGTGACAAGTAAAGAATTGAATGTGATGCAGAGTATCGGGACAGGAAAAACAGGAACAATTACAAAAATAAAAATAAAAATCGGCCAGGATTCAGATTATGAGTGGAACGGAAGCTATAGTATTACTTTGCACGATTTGGGAGAGAATAATGTCTACACTGGAGTGAGACAATGTTATCGAAATAATTCTTCCACCGATTTTTTCTCTAAAGGATTGGCTGACCAAGATATTGTTTTTGATGACAGTACAGTTACGTGTAGTGGAGGGATGACGCTGACACTTGATCCAACTCACTATTATACTTTCCAGATTGCTATACATCCACCGGGCTGGACCAATACAGTTACAAAGTTTTACATTGCTGGAAGTTCTTCTGAAACCGAAAATGCACCAGCGTATTTAGCAAATACTACCGATTATCCTGGTACTATAAAAACCGTCTTTATGCAGGTTGATGGGGTTGGTGTGATACCACCGACTCCAAAGTATTCAAGTGTTCTATTTTTACCAGGGATAATGGCCAGTAGGCTCTACAAGACGGGTGTTATAAATTGTTCAATCAATTGTGAAGACCAGTTATGGGAGCCAAACGCTAACAGTGATGCAGAAGATTTAAGTCTCGATTATGATGGTAAAAGTATAGATGATCGTATTTATACTAGAGATGTAATAGATGAGGCGTATGGAACACTCAATGTCTATAAATCATTTCTAGCAAAGCTGGAAGAGATGAAGGTGGAGGACGAAACTATTGGGGACTATTCAGTTGTTCCTTATGATTGGAGACTTTCTATAGATGATATTTTAGAGGGCGGAACAAAAACTGGGGACAATATTTCCTATATTAAACCGTCAGATGACCCGTACATTTTAAGCGAGCTTAATCGTCTGGCAAGCAGTTCGGAAAATGGTAAAGTCACGATTATTGCTCACTCAAACGGCGGACTTATTACCAAAGCACTTTTGAAAAAACTTTCTGATACAAATGACCCACTTTTGCAAAAAATTGATAAGGTTATATTTGTTGCTGTTCCACACCTTGGAACTCCTGCGGCTATACCAGCATTGCTTCACGGTTACAAACAGGGAATATCAGTTATGGGTTACACAATGCTTTCTGAAGAAGTGGCCCGGGAATTAGGCAAAAATTTACCATCAGCTTACAACTTATTACCAAGTAATAATTATTTTACTTACGTTGATAATCCAGTCGTCAAGTTTGATGAAACCTTACCAGACTCAATTTCGCGTTATGGAGAGGTAATTCATTCTCAAGAGCTTTTGCATAACTTCTTGGTAGGGCTTGATAACAGAGTGGATAGTGCTGACGAGAATACAGATACCCCAACATTTTTATGGGAAAACCTTCTAAATAATGCAGAAGCCGAGCACCTTGCTTTAGATGCCTGGGTTCCCCCATCAAATATAGAAGTTACAGAAATTGCTGGTTGGGGAGTGCCGATTACAGTGAGTGGGCTGAAGTACTATAAGAAAAAGGACAAGATAAAAAAGGACCCGATTTTTACAATAGATGGTGATGGTACGGTGGTGACACCAAGTGCTTTGTGGGCTGGTGGTGCGACTAGTACAGACAAATATTGGGTGGATTTGAAACAATACAATAATTCTCATGCAGATGTTAAACACAGTAGTATTTTAGAAACGAAAGAGCTTCGTACATTAATTAACAATATAATTCTAGCAACCTCAACCCAACCTCTTCCACAATATATATCAACATCAATTCCTACAGCTGGGGCAAAGGATACTCGTCTGATTTATGCTTTACATTCACCACTCACCATTGATATATATGATGACTTTGGTAACCACACAAACAAATAATTTGGAGGAACAGATTCCTGGTACCTATTTTATTCAGTTCGGGGACGTTAAGTATATATTTACTGATACTACAAGTCCGATACACATAAGTATGTCTGGATATGATGAGGGCACATTTACATTCAGCATCGAGCAGAAGCAAGGAGACGATACGATTTCTACTGTAACATTTAAGGATATTCCAACCACCCCCACCACGAAGGTGAGTATGAGTGTGACTGGGGATATAAGCACTTTATCAAACCTAAGTGTTGATACTAACAACGATGGTTCATCTGATATTATCTTAGAGCCAGTAATAGACGGGGTTGTCACATATAATCCTCCACCCCCACCAGAAACAGAAGAACCTGTTGTTGTTGGCAATGGACCAATAGTTCAGAATACTCAGTCATTGGCTAGTGCAGGTGATAGCTCGTCTAGCACCTCGCCCAATCTTCCTACCGTGGAGACAGTGCCTGGTGTGTATACAGAAGAAATATCTACAACAACAGAGACTGTGACTCCGGAAGATGCTAGAGAAATAAAAGAGGATATAGAAATGGAAGAACTTCATAATATACCAACCACCATTGAGAATATTCCAGTGACTGATAATTTTATTGAGGAGGAGGGTGGTAGTTTGTCTAGCCTTGGTGCTCAGGTTATATTTGCTGATACTGGGTATTGGTCCAAGTTTACTGGTTTTATAAAAAAAGCAGTTCGTATTATTGTGGATTTAGTTATATAAGAAATGGTATTATATAATTAATCAATTATTATGACAAAAAAAAATAATTTTATATACTCTGTTGTCTTAGTATTAGTTAGTCTTATCATTAATCCATATATCATTGGTCTATGTGGTCAAAGTGAAAAATATTGTATTTTTGGTTCGTTGGCACACTCGGTTGGTAAACCAATGTTTTATCTTTCTTTTGTTTTACTAATCTTATCTATCGTTGTTTTATTGGTTTCCGATTTTGCTTTTAGAAACTGGCTGAAGTTTGCTTACGTATGGGTTCCTTTGTCTGTTTTGTTCATGGTTTTTTCTCCAGAATATGATAGTAGTCTTTTTCCAATGGACAGAGGAAGAGTTTCTTTTTTCATGTCTACTCTGCTTCTGGTTATATCCCTATTAATCATAATCATTACATATTTTAGAACCAGGGGTAGCAAAAGGGCCTGAAATAGGGCCAAAGTAGGGGTAGTTGCATTTATAGTGAATGTATGATACAATACTAGAGTGGGTGTGATTTTACAGGATTGTGAAAGCAATAATGTAGTTGAGCATCAACAACAAATGTCTCATAAAAGTCTCCGCAAGGAGGCTTTTATGTTGCAAAACTTCCAAATTTAGCGAACTTCTTCGTTGAAATACAAAAAACAACCCTCACTTTACGACAAGTAAAGCTCGGATTCTTTTTTGTATTTCGCCTCGAATTTCATCTAAATTATGAAAGTTTTAGAATTTTGTGTCTTGTTTTGTATATCCAGTTTAGATATTATTAAAGTGTATTCCAAGACATGGTTAGCGGTTCGCACTCACACGACATTTGTTGGAGCTCGCCTCCGCTAACCATGTCTCGGAGTAAGAAAAATTCTGCAAAAACATTTTGCAGGATTTTTTATTTGAAAAATTTATTTTTCAAATAAAAAAGTTATCCACACTTTTTTGCAAAAAAATATTTTATTTTGTTTCGGATGTAATATAATTAACTCAGGTCGGAACAACGAAATAATTTTATTATCGTTGTAAACTTAAAAGAAAATAATTTATGTTGATAGCTTGTCACAGAGCGAACAACAAAAAACAAAATGGCAGCAAAAAAGAAGAAAGCAGCAAAGAAGAAAGTAGCTAAGAAGAAACGAGCTTAATATTCTTTGTTCTCAAATCGATCCGCCAGCTGGCGAAATGATTTCAAAAGTCCGCATATTATATGTGCGGATTTTTGTTTTCTATGTTAAAATCAATAAAATTACCCAATCTGCGTTGTTGCAGTTCAATTTTGTTCGTTCACCGTACGTCTAGTACGGCTCACTCACAAAATTTCCTGCGCCTAGCATCTCGGGCAATTTTATTGATTTTAATTGAATTTATATGGCATTTTTAGACAAAATTTTTGGTTCAGAATCGTCAAAAGCCCTGAAAGAGATTCAACCCATTGTTTCTAAGATAAACGCTCTAGAGAGCGGTATTTCTGCACTGTCGGACGATGAGCTCAAGGCCAAGACAGCGGATTTTAGGAAAAGACTTGATTCGGGGGAGACTTTGGACGAAATTCTACCAGAAGCCTTCGCAGTAGTGCGAGAAGCTTCCAAGAGAACTCTCGGCCAGAGACATTTTGATGTCCAGATGATTGGAGGAATCGTTTTGCATAGGGGGGGTATTGCTGAGATGAAAACCGGAGAAGGAAAAACTTTAGTTGCTACTCTTCCACTGTATCTCAACGCTCTGTCTGGTAAGGGTGTGCACCTAGTTACTGTGAACGACTATCTTTCTCGCTTGCATGCTGTTCTCATGGGACAGATTTATTCATTCTTAGGAATATCTGTCGGAATAATAAACCATGATGAATCTTTCATATACGATCAAACACACACCGAGCTAGACAAGAAGAGAGACGAAACAGGTTCGTTCAAGGTGTTCAATGAATTTCTGCGACCAGTGACGAGACGAGAGGCGTATCATGCTGACATTACTTATGGAACAAACAACGAGTTTGGTTTTGACTACCTGCGCGACAATATTGAATATGAATCAGGACAGCTAAGACAGAGGGAGCCAAACTTTGTGGTGGTTGATGAGGTGGACTCTATTTTGATAGACGAGGCTCGTACTCCGCTTATTATTTCTGCGCCAACCACAGATTCTGATGAGTTGTACAAGACTTTTGCCGATATTTCCACCAAAATGGAGAAGGGCGAGCATTATACAGTGGACGAGAAGTTCAAAACTATATCTCTAACTGACTCGGGTATAAGCAAAGCTGAGAGCCTCTTGGGGGTTGAGAATATATATACAGAGAAGGGTATAAAGTATGTTCATCATCTAGAGACGGCTATCCGTGCTACAGCCCTGTTTAACAAGGATAAAGACTATGTTGTGAAAGAAGGCGAGATAATCATAGTTGATGAGTTTACTGGTAGGCTTCAGCCAGGCAGGCGTTGGTCAGAGGGTTTGCACCAGGCAATAGAGGCCAAAGAGCATGTGCCTATCCAGAAGGAATCCAGAACTTTCGCGTCTGTCACATTCCAGAACTACTTTCGTTTGTACAAGAAATAAATTGGCTGGTATGACAGGTACGGCCATGACTTCATCAGAGGAGTTTTACAAAGTCTATGGTTTGAATGTGGTTTCTATACCAACAAACCGACCAAACGCTCGTATTGACCGCAACGACCTGATTTTCCAGACAGAGGTCGGGAAGTTTAAGGCTATAAGCAGAGAAATAAAAGAAAGACACAGCAAAGGACAACCAGTGCTTGTGGGTACTGTATCAATAGAGAAGAACGAGTTGCTTTCTGAATATCTAAAAGTAGATGGTGTGCCACACGAAATACTAAATGCCAAGAATCACGGAAGAGAGGGTGAAATAATCGCCCAGGCTGGGAGACCTTCAGCGGTTACTATTGCTACAAACATGGCTGGTCGTGGAGTGGATATAAAGCTCGGGGGTAATCCAGGAAGCCAGGAGGCATATGAAGAGGTAAAGTCCAAGGGTGGGCTGTTTGTGCTTGGTACAGAGCGTCATGACGCTCGTAGGATAGATAACCAGCTCCGAGGTAGGTCTGGAAGACAGGGTGACCCAGGCGAAACGCAATTCTTCGTCTCTCTTGATGACCATCTCATGCGAGTTTTTGGTGGAGATGGAATAAAGAACATGATGGGCAAGCTCGGAATAAAGGAGGACGAGCCAATAGAAAATCGTATGATCACGAGGTCTCTTGAGGGTGCCCAGGAAAAAATAGAAGGATTTAACTTTGACGCCAGAAAACATGTTTTGGAGTTTGATGATGTTTTGAATTTTCAGAGAAAAATTGTTTATGCTAGGCGTCGGGATATATTGCTCGGTGACGACGAGGCGGTGAAGGCATACATACAAGAAATACTGGTTGACGCGAATGAAGCAGAGAGAAAATCAGTCGAGGAGAAAATATCAAAGGCAGATAGTGACTATCTCAGAGTACTACGACGAGTTATCTTGCAGTCTATGGATATGTACTGGGTGGAACATCTAGAAGTTATGGATTATATGAGGTCCAGCGTAAATCTTCGTGCCTACGGCCAGAGAGACCCCTTGGTTGAGTATAAGCGAGAAGGGCTTCAGTTGTTCAAGAGTATGGAGATTTCTATCGGTCAGGAGGTAATAAAGCTTATTCCTCAGATTCAGCCAAGTATTAAGTTTGACGCACCAGTAAAGCTTACTGAAACCATGGAAGACGCCGGTGGTTTGACTGCTGAAGCCCCGAAACCTTCTGAGTCACACAGAGCACCAGATGGAAGCAGAGTTGGTAGGAATGACCCATGTTGGTGCGGAGCGAAGAAATCAGATGGAGTTCCGATTAAATACAAAAATTGTCATGGGAAGTAGGAACTAAAAATATGATTGGGTTTATTTTAAATATTCCATACACAATTGTTGGGTTGGTAATAAGTTTAATCTCAATTCCAACCAAGCTGGAGTTTAGAAAGAATCCATATGCCTTTATGGTAAAAGTGAAAAAGTTTTGGTGGGTGTTCGGCTACGTGAAAAATGCAAGAGCTGTGGTAATTGGTCATGTGGTCATCTTCGGTTCAAATCTTGAAGATAAGGATTTGGAACACGAACTAATACATGTTGAGCAGTACCAACGAATGCCTCTCATACAACCAATTCTGTATTACATTGAGTTAATACGGAAAGGGTATAAAAACAATAAGTATGAGGATGAGGCATATCGGAAGGCTGGTAATATATATAAGGGTAAATAGTTCTTGCGGAATTGATAAGGAGCCTAGACATTGTCATGGAAAATAAATCTGATATTGTTGTATAATTAACCTTTTACATTAAGAAAAAACAGATGAAAAAATATATATACATTTTAATTGGGTTGTTGTTCTTCGCGGGGGTTGTTTGGCTCATAATGACACCAGGTAGAGCAGGTGGGTCTAATAAATATGATGGTTTTGCCCAGTGTCTTACAGAGAGGGGGGCAATATTCTACGGAGCATTTTGGTGTCCGCACTGTCAGGACCAGAAGGCGGAGTTCAGTAGGTCGGTGAAATATGTTCCATATGTTGAGTGTTCAACTCCGGATGGCAAGAGCCAGCTCCAGGTGTGTAAGGATGCCGGGATAGTTACATATCCAACATGGCAATTTAATGCAAGTACCACAGACAGAATTCTAGGTAAAGTAGAGATGTCTACATTGGCAGAGAAAACTGGTTGTGCTCTTCCTCAGTAGTATTTACTTTATGAACTTTACAAACTTTATAACTTATTTATGATTCAATTTATTCAAACAAACGCTACTCCGATAGTTGGGTTCCTTACCATGTTATCCAATGTTATATTTGTTGGAGTTATACTGGTTATAGTTTTACATTCTGGAACAAGAGCAAAAATGTATGCCTTTGTTCACAAATATATTCTTGAATTGCTTTTCTGGGGAATAATGGCCGCGGTGGTTGGTAGTCTAGTTTATTCAGAAATAGTAGGTTTTCCCGCTTGTGATTTGTGTTGGTACCAGAGACTATTCCTTTATCCACAAGCAATTATTGTTTTACTTGCCATGAGGAGGAAAGATAAAACAATAATAGATTACCTCGTACCACTCTCTATATTGGGTGGACTTGTGGCCTTGTACCAGTCAATAATCCAGTGGGGATTCTCTTTCGGTTCTATCTTAGATTGTACGGCGGTGGGTGGGGAGTGCGCCAAGGTTTATGTAAACGAATACTCGTATATAACTATTCCGTTCATGTCTCTCTCTGTTTTCGTCTACATAATCACCATGAAGTATGTTTATTACAGTCATAGGAAAAATATAGAAAAATAAAATGGGAAAACAAATCACAATCGTCGCACATGATGGGAGTTTTCATCCTGACGAAATTTTTGCGGTAGCAGTTTTACATATCTACTTGGGAGAGGGGGCAAATATTAAAATAGAGCGTACCCGTGACCCAGAAATAATAGAAAATGGGGACTATGTGGTTGATGTCGGTGGTGTCTATGATGAATCAAAAAACCGTTTCGATCATCATCAAATAGGTGGTGCGGGGGCGCGTCCAAATACTGTTCCTTATGCTTCATTTGGACTTGTCTGGAAGAAATTTGGTGAGCAACTTTGTGGAAGTCAAGAGATTGCAGATAAAATAGACCAAGTCCTTGTTCAGTGGATAGATGCTACGGATAATGGGGTAAGTATTGTTGAATCAAAAATTCCAGGTGTTTACCCATATGATATTGGTTTATTCTTTAATACTTTTGCTCCTGACTGGAAAGAAGAGAAAAATGATGTTGACGAGATATTTAAGGAGGTCGCTTCTTTGGCACAGATTATGTTAA
>Ga0076017_136_pt1 | contig 13318 bp, 9 predicted proteins | sample RifGroB1_FD_68079 | JGI IMG/M metagenome (GOLD analysis project Ga0076017, IMG submission 68079) | Parcubacteria bacterium GW2011_GWB1_40_5 | reverse complement strand
CCTTTCGGAGTGGTTTTTCTTACCTAACCTCTGGCTAAACCAGCTGACCGACTAATCTTGCGATTAGTATGATCGTGACTGCAATAGACCTGAAGTTGGGAACCCTACAATACCATAACCCGTAGTCCAATCATTTGAATTAAAGGTTGCAGTTGTTGTTGAGTTTGCTGACCAAACAAAGTTGTAGCTGAGACCTGCAGCTGTACTTGTTGCAGCAGCTGTGTCTGACAACATCTTTGTCAACACCGAAGCGCCAGTAGCGTTTCCTGAGATTGTACCTCGAAGTTCAAAGTATCGAGTTGTTCCTGCAGGAACTGTAACTGGGTTTGTGGCAGCCTTGATAACAAGCTCTGTCAAACCTGCTGTAGCTTGTGTACATGAACTACCTGCTGCTGTGTCATGTGTTGTGATAACACAAGACGATGTCGTTGTTGCTAGGTATGTGTCAACTTGACCACTGCCTGCACCGAAGCTACCAGACATTGCTGTCGTGTAACCTGAATCAGTGTAACCAAACAAGCCAATGTTTGAAACTGACAATGTTGTGGTTGCTAGTGTGAACTCAAATCTGTAGATACCTACATCACCATGAGAATCAGCTGTTACCTTGAATCTCATAAGTCTACCATCAGCAACACCTGCTGCTGTTGGAATACCTGTTGATGAGTTGTCTATAGCTATAACTGGGAATGTGTTGAATAGTCTCACACCCGCAGCTGCAGCTGTAATACCACCAACCTGAAGAGTTCCTCCAGATAGAACACCTGAACCCTCAGCGTTGACTGGATCAATCTTAACTAGGTCTCCGTTTACTCCAGCTAGACCTGTTCCAATATCTTGGAAGTCTGCCTTTACTGTTACTAGAACGTCTATATCCTTTGGAAGTAATAGTGAAGTGTTAAGTGTTGATGTTGCTATTGTGCCAGCACCTGTGAACTGTGCTGTACCAAGTAGAGTTCCTGAAGCGTTGTATAGGTAAAGTGTTCCAACGTTTGCTTCAACGTTGTTACTGTTACCTGTACTTACAGCTGTGACATCCAAGCCAACCTTTGTTAGGTTAACTGCCTCGTTTGTGGCTCTGAACTTGATAACACCAACAGTAACACCTGTTGAACCTCCTGCTACTAGAGCATATGAAGGTGATGATGAGTCAACAGAAACTGCAAACGAACCAGTTGCAACTGTCATGATTGGACCAACATTATCTGTGTTAGTCTCTGTAAAATCACTTCCCGAAGCTACACCTGTAGCTGTAGGAGGGTTGTTTACACCCCAGTTGAATTTATCGTTGTTTGATGTTGCTGTAGATACAGTACACTTCAATGCCAATGTCTTGATTGTTCCCTTTGGAATAACAAGCTGACTATCTAGTGTAAATGTAACGTCACCAGCTGTTGATATTGTTGATGCTGGATTAACAGTGTTTGAACCTGTGTTCAATGCTGTCGCACCGTCAAACAACTGACATGATGTCAATTGCTCTGGCTCAGCAGTTACCCATGAGTACTGAAGTGGAATTGAACCAGTTCTTATATCCTCACCTGACTGTGATGCGTCAAATTTGTAGTTTGTGAACAATACTTGACCACCAGAAACGATTGACTGAGCAGAAGGTGAAGAGTCAACTGTAACATTCAATGCTGGACCCTTAACTGTCATTGTGTTCATAGCAACAGCTGTACTTGGAAGAGTAATTGTGTTGCCTGTTGTCTGACCAGTTATGTTTGACCATGATGCTGGAGTTGCTGAAACAACAACTGTCGCACCACTTGGTGCACCTGTAGGGATTTTACCCTTCAATGTGTAGGTCTTTGCTCCAATAGGGAATGTAACTGAGTCTGTGAATGTTATTGTACAACCTGATGTACAAGTCGTTGCCTCGTCAACTGGACCCGCAACTACTGCACCGTTTGAGTCAACAAGTGTGATATTTGTGATACCACCACTGCTTGACCATGTACCTGTTGTTGCGATTGTGAATGTCATTGACTGTACTGTGATAGCCTCGCCCTTTATATCTGTGACGAATCCACCAAGTACTTGGTTAGGAACGTTTAGTGCAATGTTTGCAGCAGCAACTGATGTTGCTTTCTGAATTGATGTTACTGAACCTGCAGAAACTGTAACTACGTTAGCCTGGAACCAAGGTGTTCCTGTTGAGAACGTACCACAAGCCTGTGAGGTTGAACATGTAACCACTGCATTAGCACCTGCTGGAGGTGTAATTCCATAACCATAAGTTACACCTGATACATATAGATCGGTTGTCTTGTATAGGTCAAACTTGATAGTTCTACCTGCTGCACCTGAACCTACGATATCACCTTGGATATAGATGTCTTTTGAAAGACCCTTATCAACAAGAAGACCGCCGGCGAAGTTTGCAGAGTAGTACTTACCATCAGATGAAACAACTGTGTCGTATGCAGTACCATCAACATAAACCTTTACATTATCAAGGTCTGTTTTTGATGCTGAACCTGACTGGTTGAATCTTACTGACCAAAGTTTGATTTGTTCAGCTGAACCAGCTGTTACTCTGAATCCAGAGAATTTGTAGCCAGTTGTACCGATTTCCTTACTCTGAGATGTTCCTGGGTCATATGATGATGTTCCCATAGTAACTGAACCCAATGTAAGAGAAGCGTTGATTGTGTGCTGTGCACCAGAAATAGGAAGTGATCCTGTAACTGTTGCGGATGTGTTAACTGCAACTACACTGAGTGCAGCAACCTGTCCTGCGTAGCTAGAAAGACTTGATGCCATGTTACCAGCAACTGTAAACATTTCTGTTGTACCTGCTTTGATAACATAAGGCTCACCTACCATTGCTTGATGATTTGAGTTAAGTGTCTTTGCAATACCAATCTGTGTACCATCGCTCTTCAATAGAACAATGCCAGAAAAGACTGCATCCTGTGCAAGACCTCCTCTCTCAACTGTAACTGAATTCAATGTTACATCACTTGCACCTGCTTGGATGCTAAATGTTGTAAATGGAAGTCGAGCTGCACTTTGAGGTGCTAGTGAGTTTGAAGGTTGCTGACCAGCTGTTACTACCATTGAACCGCCTGTTGGGTTTCCTGGTACAACTGGTGGAGGAACGACAACTACTCCACCCATTGAGTTAAGTTTAGCTCGAGTTATCGCGCCAACGTAACCAACTGATGGTGTGATTCCATATTTTACTTGGAATTTAACAACAGCTGCTCTTGTAGCTGGACCAAAGTATGATGTCTCCAATCCTGGAGAACCAGCACCTGTTCCTGCCAACTTTGTATCAGCACTCATATTAAGAACCTTTTGAAGATTCATAACATCTGTACCTTTACTACCTAGTGTTAAATTCGTATTGAATGTATAGCCTGTTGATTGGGCAGGTGTTCCACTCAATGCTGCAAGCTGTGCTGACAATGATGCAATCATTGCTTGTAGCTCCTCAATAGTAGCAGCTGATGTTGAAACTGGTGTTACAACAAAAGATAGTGCCATTGCGAAACCTGCAAGACCAGCGACAAACTTTGCAGTTCTTGATTTTGTTAACTTCATATATTGTTTTTAATAAAATAACCTTCTCCGTTTTACTAATAATAATTTTGGAGAACGATTATTGAAAACTATTAACTAATTGATAATGTTGACATATCGCTCTACACAAATTTTACTTCATGTAAGCAATACGTCCTGCCTACTAATTTTTCATCTCATATTTCGTTCAACCCGTCTGGCATTATAGAAGCCCAGGCGGTATCTCCACATGGTGGCAGAGCCGAACGATTCGACACAAGACAAAAAAATAGATGGTAAAAATTGGTCTGATTTTCTGTGTGTCTAGAGGGGTGGAAAAATGACGTTCTGAGGACATGACTTACTGGGTCATGTTTTGTAGAAATCCATATTTAATTTTCAAAGGACTTATTCGTTCTGAATGAAAAGAAATATATATGTATATTTGCACGGCATAAAAAATGCCATACATAGAGTCATTATATATCTCCGTCCGTAACTTTCCAATAATGCATGTGGATAACTACATAATTAGCCGTAATCCACCCCACCATTATTACACAAAATAGGGCCAAAAGTCAACGAGAAGCTTAAACCAAAGAATACCTGCTCCATCGCCTTACACCCGATCTTTTTAGAACTCCGGCTGATATAAACGAGTTTAGCTCTCTCTGTATGGTTTTTTCGCTACAATCTTTAATAACAACAGCAATATCATTAATGGTTAATTCCTTCTTTTTCTTAAGTAGTGCAAGTATTATGTTTTGTCGATTGGTTTTCTTTAAATTATCCTTGTTTGTATTGATATTTCTGTCTTTAATATCACTAAGAGACACCCTCTGAACCGCATTTTCCTGCTCTGTTTGCCTATAGATTTTTTCACCAACAAAAGCCCCCTTCATAACATCAGAAGAAACCGAAAAACCTTCTGAGAACACCTGTGAAATGCCACCATCTGAAGTACCGGCAAGTGTTAAATCAGTCGATTTAAGTATATTTATTAGGTTAAAAAACTCCTGTTTTAAAATTGAAAAGTTCATCTGAGAAACAAGCCCACCCCTTGCAGAAATTTCAAGAAGAGAAATAAGTTCAAGTGTTCGGGTCTTAGTATAATAGACGAAATCACCGCGCCCCCCCTCTGGTGTGTCCTTGTAAGTGAGCACAAAAGACAAAAGTTCTCCAGACTTTTTTCTTAGTGTCCATTTCATTGGCTCGCTGTCTGAAAAGAGTCCGGTTATCATGTACATTGCTGAGACAAGCTTTTCTGTCTTTTTATAGGCCAAAACAAAATCTGCATCTTTATCAAAAAATGAGACCGCATCAAGACTTTTTATAGATATTTCTGTTGAGATTTTATTTTCAGATTCCATTTTGTCTTTGTTATAATGTCCCTTATATTAGTCGCTTTTTATTGATATGTCCTTGTTGTGTCCTATATAATACAACCAGTCCTTGAGATAGTCAAGCGTGTCTATTATATACAAATAAGAGACAATTTGCCAATAGACAAGGACTCTTTATTTTGTTCTAAAGTACTTTGATTCTAGTCTTTGGATTTAAGTGTATATTCTGCTAAAATATACAGATATGTTTGGCAAAAATAAAAAAGATAGTAAAAAGGAAAAGAAGCGTAGTGAAGTTAAAAACAATAAGGAGGAGTCACCTACAAGCCACCTACAAAAGGAAACTATGAATGCAATTATCGCTGTTGTTTTTTTTGTCTTGGCAGTATTTCTCGTCCTCTCCTCAGGCCTCATAGATAAGGGTGGGAAGGCGGGAACAAGCGCATACAAAATCTTTCACTATTTATTTGGAGTTGGATATTATTTACTACCAATTTTATTCTTTATTCTCTGTGTTTCTTTCTTTAGATCACTTCAAAAGAAGCTTGCTTTGACACACAGCATTGGTGGTACACTATTCTTCTTATCATCTCTTGCCTTAATAAATATTCTTTCACAGAGTGGCGACGGCGTCGGCTCTGGTGGAGTAATCGGTGGATTTATTTCAAAACCACTTATTAATATGTTTGACACCTGGGTAAGTATCATCATTTTGCTAGCACTAATTATTATCTCCTTGCTAACCATTTTTGATGCACCAATCAGATTTACTTTTATAAAATCTTTATTCGTAAAAAAAGAAGTCCTACCTGGAACCGAGGATGATGGACCAGAAGTTATAATCACAAGTAATGGTGAGCCCCTGACTGACAAGGATAAAAAAGAAATGGGTAAAGAGGATGGTTCTTTTGGACCTAAAAAGGCCCAGGCTATGGAGGATAAAAAAGATGAGTTTGGTATTAGTCCTCTACTACTTAACGGCAAAGAATTCATACCACCCCCCCTTTCACTACTTAATGAGGACCACGGAAAACCAGGAGTCGGGGACATAAAAGCAAACTCAAACATTATCAAACGAACCTTGGCCAACTTTGGTATAAATGTTGAGATGGACGAAATATCTATCGGACCTTCTATTACAAGATACGCCCTAAAGCCGGCAGAGGGTATAAAACTATCCCGCATCGTTGGCTTACAAAATGATTTATCACTAGCACTTGCTGCCCACCCTATTCGTATTGAAGCGCCTATTCCAGGCAAGTCTCTTGTGGGTATAGAAATACCAAATAGTACGAAAACAACTGTCGGTCTTGGAACCCTTCTTTCATCTAACGAGTTTCAGAATTCAGACAAACCACTTCTAATTTCTCTTGGGAAGGGCATCTCAGGCATGTCGTATTTTGGTAACCTAGCTAAAGCCCCCCACCTCCTTATTGCTGGGGCTACTGGTTCTGGAAAGTCAGTTACAATACACACGGTCATCACTTCCCTTCTATATAGAAACTCGCCAGACAATCTTAAGTTCATCATGATAGACCCTAAACGTGTAGAGCTTACTCTTTATAACAAAATACCCCACCTCCTCACCCCTGTTATCACTGAAGCAAATGGATAGAAGGTACGATATTCTTCAGGCTGAAAGTCTACAAAACATCTCCTCTTACCACAAAAATATAGTTGAACCAGAACTAAAAAGACGCAAAAATAAAAGGGTTGGCGACGAGGAAAAGCAGGTAGAAACCATGCCGTATATTGTTATCGTCATAGATGAGTTGGCAGATATAATGCAGGCGTATCCAAGAGAGCTTGAATCAGCTATCGTAAGACTTGCTCAAATGAGTCGAGCCGTGGGAATTCACCTTATTCTTTCAACACAGCGCCCATCAGTAAATGTCATTACAGGACTTATCAAGGCCAACATCCCGTCTCGTATTGCCCTACAGGTGGCATCCCAGATAGATTCACGCACTATTTTGGATATGGGTGGAGCAGAGAAGCTTCTTGGTGCTGGAGACATGCTCTATTTATCTGGAGAAATGTCTCAACCACAACGAATACAGTCTGCCTACATATCAGAAAGTGAAACAAAGTCAGTGGTAAAATATCTCGTAGACAGCTATGTAAATGAGATTCCAACCGAAATCAACATCACTGGAGATAACCAGAAAAACAACATTTTTGAAGCAACTATTGAGGATGAGAAGATGGAAAATGATGATGATTTGTACGAGGAGGCAAGACAAACCGTTCTTGAGGCAGGCAAGGCATCCACCTCCTACCTACAACGAAAACTGGGGGTTGGTTATGCTCGTGCTGCCCGCCTTATTGATATGCTAGAGGAAAGAGGTGTAATAGGGCCCGGTTCTGGAGCCAAACCGAGAGAAATACTGGACGGTGGAAACGACAACGAAATGCCCCCTGAAAACACCAGTGAATAAATATGAACAAAAGCGCTAAATCAGTCCTACGGATAGGCGTTATATCACTTGTTGCCCTAATTATCGTGGGGTACTCAGCTTTTCAAGCCCAGAAGCTAATTACAGGCCCAACTATTGATATATATACCCCCCAGAACGGGGCGAGTTACGGCCAAACACTTATTGAAATAGAGGGTAAGGCCACAAACATCTCATACATTAACCTAAACGGTAGAAGAATCTTTACTGACACAAATGGCCACTTTAAGGAGAAATTGCTCCTATCCCCTGGCTATAATATAATTAAGCTAGATGCCGTAGATAAGTTTAAGAAATATACGGAGAAAACATTGGAGGTAATTCTGAAGGAGTATTAAAGCAAATTAAAGAACGAAGTGACTATAATTTGCCTAACCCTGTGAAATAACTTTTGTTAAACAAAAGTTATCCGCAAAGCGGACATTTCACGGGGTGATGATTTGTTTATAAATTAATGAGCTAGGCGAATATAATTTATTACCCTAGTGAAATAACTTTTATTTTGTAAAAGTTGAAATCTGAAAGATTTCATTTCACAGGGTGATAATTTTTGTCTCGTTACACTCGAAAAAATATATCATGATGAAGAAAAAAGAAAAAAAGGAAGAGAAGGGTGAGATTGGAAAAGTAAATATAGAAAACACTTTGCGAGAAATCAAAACCAAGTTTGGAGATGATGCCATCATGATGCTTGGAGAAAAACCGCATGTAGATATAAATGCCATCTCAACTGGTTCGATTGGCTTGGATTCCGCTCTTGGTGTTGGTGGTCTTCCTCGCGGAAGAATAGTTGAAATATTCGGACCAGAATCGTCAGGCAAGACTACCCTATCACTTCACGTCATTGCTGAAGCCCAAAAGAAGGGTGGTATCTGTGCCTTCATAGACGCAGAACATGCTATGGACCCAGAATACTCACAGAGACTTGGTGTGAAGATAGATCAGCTTCTTATCTCACAACCCGACAACGGCGAGCAGGCTCTGGAGATTGTGGAGTCCCTTGTCCGCTCCGGCAAGATAGATGTGGTTGTAATTGACTCTGTGGCAGCTCTGACACCCAAAGATGAGATCGAGGGAGACATGGGAGCCTTTCATGTGGGCAAGCAAGCCCGTCTCATGTCCCAAGCTCTTCGAAAGCTTACTGCCATAGTGGCCAAATCAAAAACCCTAGTTATATTTATAAACCAAATCCGTATGCAAATCGGGGTTATGTTTGGTAACCCAGAGACTACCCCTGGTGGAAAGGCACTCAAGTTCTACACTTCTGTTCGTATAGATATTCGTCGAATAGCCCAGATAAAGAAGGGTGAAGAAATAATGGGTGGGCGCATCAGAGTAAAGGTTGTAAAAAATAAAGTAGCTGCTCCATTCAAACAGACAGAGTTTGACCTAATGTACAACGAAGGAATTTCTCGCGAGGGTGAAATCATTGCTCTTGGAGAGAAGATGAAAATAATCACAAAGACTGGAAGTAGTTACTCCTATGGTGATGTTAAGCTTGGTCGTGGATATGACTCAACACGCCAATTTTTGAAAGATAAGGAAAACAAAAAAATCGCAGAGGCTATATTAAAGGAAATCCGTGCAGGCCTTGCCAAAAATGGAGGTTCAACTGTAGCCGTAAACGAAACCGAATCAAGCTCAAGCGAAGAATAATGTTCGCACAATCTCTTTTTCGTCATGTGTTTTACTCAACGCGCATAAAAGCTTGCTAGCTTTTTGCTATGCTCGTGCCGTCGCACTGTGCAAGTCTCGTAAAACACATGACTCAACGAGATTGTGCTTGGTGTTGGTTTTTAGATACAGAAAAACCGGCCACGATATGGGGTTGATTTTTTGGCTTAAATGGGCTATATTTCTAGAGTTACTTGTCCCGTTAGAAGTAAAAGTCGCAAGTTCTACTCGGGAAATTTTATTACATAGGATAACCTTAATCCACCTGGTCAAAAGCCAAATGGACTTCTAATGGGATGGCAATGCTAGATTATAGTGAAATAGTTTTGAGAAAATACATCGTCTTGGACGGCGAACCTTGGGAAGTACTCGCTTCTCATGTCTTCAGAAAACAGCAGAGAAAACCGGTCAACGCCTGCAAACTAAAGAATCTTATTACTGTCTGTGACCCAAAGGACCCAAGTGACCGATTCAAGATAGATGAGTCCTTTATAGGAATACAAAGCAAATTTATAAAAAAGGACTCTGTTGTAAAATCCCTGTCATTTGATGACAAGGTTATAGGAATGGAGATACCCACAAAAATCGACTTGAAGGTAATAGAAGCTCACCCAGCTGTGAAAGGAAATACAGCCCAAGGTGGAACAAAGGTTGTAAAACTTGAAACTGGTGCAGAAATAAACGTACCGATGTTTATAAAGGAAGGAGAAATAGTCAGAGTAAACAGTGAGACTGGAGAATACTCGGAGCGAGTTGGTGGAGCAAATTTCTAATACCAGAGCACACAACTTCTTTCTCGTTGTATTTCTCAGGGAGACACGGATAAATTTCTGTTGAAATTTTCCTTGAGTTCACGCCGTCGCGCTCACTAGTCTCCCTTCAAAACACAACTCGACGAAGTTTGAATTCAAAAATCTCATTGAACCAAAACTCTTTTGGAGCACCCGCAATCCTCTAGCATGGTTCCGTCAACGACCCCGAATAAAGTGAGGGACTCTTGACGGATAGAGGATGAGGACTAGAACAAAACCGGCGCTGGCCGGTTTTGTGTCTCCAAAAGAGTTTTGGTGAAAAAAAGATTTTTACTTATCTACTTACAAACGGTAAGAGTCCCATAAAACGAGATCTTTTTATTGCCATAGCAAGGTTACGCTGATGTTTCGCGGTCACTCCAGTTCTCTTTCGAGAAATGATGCGAGCATGAGGATTAAGAAACTTTCTCAAAAGCTCCACATCCTTGAAATCAATATATTTTATATTGTTCTCAGTAAAGTAACACTTTTTAATATTTGTATTCATTTTATATTTTATAATTAAAAGGGTATGTCCTCGGGGTTAATCTCTTCTTCTGTTTTTCACCCCAGCAGCGTCATCCCAGCTTCGTGTTTGCATCCTCCCTTCAACCAAAACAGAGCCTCCTTTTTTCAAATATTGTCCGCATATTTCGGCTTGTCTTCCAAAGACAACAACATTGTGAAAATCTACGTTCTCTTGTTTAACACCATTCTTATCCTTCCAAACTCTGTTTGTGGCCACACCAAAACTCGCAACCTTTATTCCAGAAGGAATGGCCTTGACCTCTGGATCTCGAGTTAAGTTGCCGATAATAATTGCTTTGTTTAAGTACATGATAGTTAGTTAAAAGTTTATAAAGTCCTTAAAGTCTACAAAGTAGAACTATGCAATCACTAAATCATCTATACTCTTATCAATCTCCTCTGGTGTTGCCTCCTTTTCTACCACAGGCACCTCCACAGTTTCACTTTCGTATCCATCTGTTTGTCTTTTGGAATCATCCTCAGACTTAAGCTTCATCTTGCCACTCAAAAGAGTGTTCTCACGCACAGTTTTAATAATAAGATAACGAAGGATTTCATTGTCCATATCTAGGCTTTTCTTTATTGCTTCTATCCCTTCCTTTGTTGTCTCAAACTTTACCCAACCAAAGTACCCCATTGTGCACTTGTGGCGTATAGTTCCTACAACCTTAGTCATTGGATAAGCGAGGTCGATGAGTATCGGATTCTCATCAGATATCACTTGGCCACCTACTGAAGTTAACGTCTTTTTCAAGGCCGTTACTTTAGCAGGAACTTGCTCTAAAGCAAGGGATGGAAGGAGTAAATATGAGACCTCATATATGGTCAAATTATCCCCTTTTTCCAGTGTTTTTTCTGTTTCCATGAACCACACACTATCACAAAGAGCTGGAAGACGCAATAGCACTAATTTGAGGAAAATGCCTTAAAACGTTGTTAAGTAAAGCCGTTTTAACCACATCAAAGGGTTCATTTCTTATTTCAGCAATCTTTTTTACCACCTCAATAACATAGAGTGGCGAGTTTCGCCCACCCCTATGTGGAACAGGGGCGACAAAGGGCGCATCAGTTTCAGACATAATCATGTCTAGTGGAGTGTATTTAATGAGCTCATCATAATCATTAGTAAAAGTAATAACACCAGTAAATGACACAGTAAAGCCAATAGCTATAAATCTTTTCAAAACATCCATATCACCAGCAAAAAAGTGCGCATTGCCCTTGAGCTTATCTCCAGAAGTTGAGTGGTAGTGCTCCAATATTTCCAATGCGTCGTAATATGCATCTTGACTGCCTTTGCTTCCACGGACATGTAGCATCAATGGCTTACTGACAGACAGAGAAAGGTCGATTTGGGACTCAAATATTTTTTTCTGAACTTTCTTTAGGTTTTCATCTTTTGACTTCAGACGATAATAATCCAAACCAGTCTCACCAATAGATACAACTTTCGGATTCTTTGCCAACTCTAAAAGTCGCTCGTCAAAAACTGAGTTTAGGTCAAAGTCTCCGGGGTGTTCACCAACACAAGCAAATAGATTGTCGTGCTTTTCTGCTAAAGCTATTGCTCTTTGACAAGAGTCAAACCCCACTCCAACTGTGGTGGTGCCGATTTTCTTTTCTTTAATCCTCACTATCTCCTCTTCCCTATCCAGATCAAAATCTGGAAAATCAATATGGGAGTGTATGTCAAAATATTCAAACATGAATGAGTTATAAAGTTAAGCTAAAAGTTTATAAAGCAAAAAACTAGTCCTTCCGCAGAAACAATGGTACCTCTGGAGTTTTGTTTGTTTTAATAAGTTCTTTAATTTTCTCTGATGTTTCTGGCAAAATTGGATTCAGTTTTCTTGCAACAGAATAAAGCCTCACCACCAAATCAGATATCATTCTTTGACCCGCCTCTTTGTCTGTTTTTACCACCTTAAATGGTTGGTTATCTTGAATGTACAGGTCCATTTCTCCAATTTCTTTCCATATCATCTGAACCGCCTTACCTATTTCAAAATTATTCAGTAAATCAAAATAATCTTTCATATCTTCAAAGTCCTCAATTTTTACTGGGGCATCCAGATTATCCTGAGACATCTTCATTATTCTTGATACCAAATTCCCTAAGCCGTTAGCAAGTTTTGCATTATATGATTGGTGAATAAGCTCCATTGAGGCTGGGCTGTCTTCAAACATTGAAACTTCCCCGCATACATAATACCTAAGAGCTTCTGCACCATATTTTTCTACAACATCGTAAGGATTAACCACATTGCCTATACTTTTACTCATCTTTACCCCACCTTCTCCCGTAAAAAAACCATTAATAACAATCCTATGAGACGAAGATAGTCCAACTGACAAGAGCATCGCTTGCCACATTGCCGACTGCATTCTTAGATTATCTTTTCCACAATACTGTGTTGGTGTTCCGTTTATCCAAAACTCTTCAAAATTTTCTTTGTTCTCCGGCCAACCCAAGGTTGAAATATAGTTTACTAAGGCATCAAACCAAACGTACATCACCTGCTCTGAATCCCCTGGCACAGATATTCCCCAAGGCATCTTAGACTTCAAACGAGAAATGGAAAAATCTTCCAACCCTCTTTCCACAAACATCTTAATCTCATTTTGTCGAAAATCAGGAGTAACAAAATTTGGGTTGTCTTCATACAACTTCAATAGTTTTTCTTGAAATGCTGAGAATTTGAAAAAATAGTTTTCCTCATTTATAAACTCAATTTCCCGATTTGGATGTATCGCGCACTTTCCATCCACTAATTCTGAATCTGTTTTTTCAAGCTCGCAGCCAACACAATACTTTATTTGGTAAGATTTTTTATAAATATAACCATTCTTGTCACACAGTTTCCAAAATTCCTGTGCAGACTTTTGGTGATGCTCATCTGTGGTTCGGATAAAATGCACATCAGGAGAAATCTGAAGCAAATCTATTAAGCCACGAAATTTTTCTGCGTACTCATCAACATAATCCCCAACGGGAATTCCCTCTTTTTGTGCATCTCCC
>Ga0076017_107_pt2 | contig 13586 bp, 13 predicted proteins | sample RifGroB1_FD_68079 | JGI IMG/M metagenome (GOLD analysis project Ga0076017, IMG submission 68079) | Parcubacteria bacterium GW2011_GWB1_40_5 | reverse complement strand
ATTATTTTTATAAAAATTGAGTCCTACTCCCCCCGCGTCATCCCGAACCCCCTCCATGTCATCCCGAGCGAAGCGAGGGATCTAGCAAAGCGTAACCTCGTAAAATCACTTCATCCTCTCTTCCCCGCTTGGACTCAGATTCTTGATCTGACTAAATCCGAAGACGAACTTCTTAAATAAATATGCGAATTATAAATGCCGGAAGTCTTAAGCTGGTCAACGACAACCCTATCCATTAAGGAGAAATCTCCCGCATCATTTGGTATTTTTATATATGCACTATAACTAAATAATAGATAAAACAAGTGGTAAAGGTGTTGTTTTAGTTTTCCCATACTTTTCTCTCTCTCCTTTCGTATCCCATAGATGACCATATTTCCCTCTAACCATTTTTTAACGAATTCCTCAATTAACTCTGGTGGGTCCTGAAGGTCTCCATCCATCAAGACAACCGCATCTCCTGTGGCTTGTATCATTCCGCTTGTAAAGCCGGCTTGTGCTCCAAAATTTCTTGAATGGTTAATTATAGTTAAATTGTTGTCTTTTGAAGCTATTTCTCTCAACAACACTTCCGAATTATCTGGACTGGCATCATTAATATATATGATTTCGTATGATGGGGTGATTTTCTTGAGTGTTTCAGAGAGTCTGCCATAAAGGGCCTTGATTGCTAATTCATCAAAATAACAAACGACAACCACTGATATTTTTTTTGTTGTAATCATTTATTTAACTAAGTAAGAGCTTAATTTAGCATACAATTCGTCTGGAATCAAAGTGAGTAGGCGGGCAATGGTTGTTGATAGAAAGGGAATATATGAGACAGATTTTGGGTGGTTTATAAGTACCATAATTCTTTCTGCAACTTTTTCTGGTGTGGTAAGCATAAAAGATTTCCTTCCTTCCCACATGTCAGTCTCGACTGGTCCGAGGTATATTGTAGAAAAATGAACATTATTTTTTTGATAATGTAGATTTAGACCTCGGAACGCTATGGCGATTGCTGCTTTACTTGCTGGGTATGATATACCTTTTATATTGGCTCTCCAAGAAGTAATAGATGATAGGGTTATGAAATGGCCGTGGCCATTTTTCACAAAAATATCAAGAAAGTTTTCTACGATATTCATTGTCCCAAAAAAGTTTACTTCAATAGTTTTTTTTATTAACTCTGCGTCATATGGGTGTGTATCCTTTTCAAACATAGCTGCGGCACAAACTATAACATCTGGAATATTATTTTCAATCTCTAAGTCATCCCTAATTTTTTTGATTGCATTTTGGTCAGCTACATCTGCATTATAATATTCGAATCTGTCACTAGAAAGTTCTATTTTTAACTTTTCGAGCTCATTTCGCCTACGAGCAATGCCAATGACTTTGTTTCCATTTCCTATACATTTTTTAACAAGGGATTTTCCGATTCCGGAAGATGCACCTGTAATTAAAATTGTTAGATATTTTTTAGGCATTGTATTATTTTTTTCGAGACTGTCTCTGGATCAAGACCAGATTTTTTTAACAGAAAATCTCTATTTCCAACATCCTTAATAAAACGGTCGGGGATACCAAACGGAAGGAATTTTTTATTTAATCCAGATTGACTAAATATCATTGATATTTTTGAAGCCAGACCTCCGTGTAGGCTGTGTTCCTCCATTGTTGCTACCATCTTCATATTTTTTGCTACTTTAAGGAACCATTCCTCATCTATAGGTTTAATACTTGGCATACTAACCAAGCAAATATTTAGACCAACCTCTTCTTTTATTATATTAGCAATTGTCACTCCATAATCAAGTATGTTGCCAGTAATCATAAGCAAGATATCTTTTCCTGGTTTAATAATATAACCTTGTCCAACAACAAACTTAAAATCCGGTTTAGAATAATCAAGTGCCGGATTTTTCCCAAGACGAATATATGCGGGCCCTTTGGATTTTATCATTGCCCTTATTGATTCTTTGGCTTCCCATGAATATGACGGAGAGAATACTTCCATGTTTGGCAGAACAGACATGATGGCGAGGTCTTCTATGGAATGATGACTAAGTCCGTGTGTTGAGTAATTAAATCCACCCCCCGTACCGACTACTTTTACATCTAAGTTTTGATAGCAAAGGTCGTTTCTAATTTGCTCGTATGCTCGTAATGTAATAAATGGCGCTATGGAATAAGTTATTACCTTTTTACCAGTTAAGGCGAGTCCTGCAGCGATACCAATCATATTTGCTTCTGCAACTCCGACATTTATGAATCGGTCAGGAAAATTTGTTCTGATGGATTCTAGTGCATTAAAACCCAAATCTCCAGTCAGAAAAATAATGTTCTTGTTCTTTTTCATCTCGATATTAACTTGTTTTGTAAAATCATTTCGCATAGTGATTTTTGTGAGTTTTTTCGTCTACGACATAGTAATGAGCAAGTAGTGTATGTTCTATATGGGGGATACCTTTTCCTGCAATTGTTTTTGCAATAACTACCGTTGGTTTGGACTGATTTCTCGCCTCGGTCAGTGTTTTTTTCAACTGAGAATGGTTGTGACCGTCAGTTTTCAAAACCTTCCAACCAAAAGATTTGAATTTTTGCTCCAAATTCATTTTATGTATTTCTCGCGTTTTTCCAAATCCCTGAAATCCATTGTCGTCGATGACTGCTACTAGGTTGTTTAACTTATGGGTTGAAGCAAACATGGTTGCCTCCCATATAGACCCCTCATTACATTCTCCATCTCCGACAAGTACAAAAACTCTCACTTTGGGATTTTCTTTTTTAAGTGTTAGGGCGATTCCTGTGCCAATAGATAAACCATGACCAAGAGATCCTGTTGAGACCTCAATTCCAGGTGCTGATCCTCTTGATGGGTGGCCGTGAAATATTCCATCATTGACCCTGTATTTTTCGAGTTTGTTTGTAGGGAAAAAACCTCGTTCTGCAAGAGTGGCATATAGTGCAGCTGCTCCGTGTCCCTTACTTAGTACAAAATAATCTCGTTTCTCGTCCTTTGGCTTTTTAGGATTTATGTTCAGAATATTGAAATATAAAACTGTCAAAATGTCACTGATACATAAGGCTGAACCAATCTCAGCTGTTTTGCTACGGTAAGACATATCAACAACATGGCTTCTTATCCGGCAACTCGTCTTTTCTGTGTCGTTCAACCTTTTTTTCATTGATATTTTATATGGCTATATTATTAATCATTTTAATGATTTAGTCAATAATTTTTATTAGGAGAAATTCCGAGAGGTTTAAAACAAACAGTGGACATTTTGTAATTCCTGGTGATACTATTAAGGAAACAATTTTCAAAAACCTTATTCTTATGATAAAAAAAGTTCTACAGAAAATAGGAGCGAGCGAAAATGTGATTATGAAACAAATAGCCAGTATTATCCGATTGCCAATTCGCGGTGCTCAATTGCAATTATTACGATTTCACAAGGATAAAAATGTAATTGATCTAATCCAAAGAATTCAAAAAACCGGTGGCTCTCTTATGTGGCCTTCAGAAATGATTCAAATTTACAACTGTGTTCTTTCAACAAAACAATTACCGGGTGACTTGGCGGAAGTCGGTGTTTATATGGGAAGATCTGCCAGACTAATATGTGAAGCCAAGGGAAACAAGACCCTTCATTTGTTTGACACCTTTGAAGGATTACCAAAAACCACGTTGGTAGACGATAATGCTATATCACGGGAAAAAATGTATTCGGCGAACCTTGATTCTGTAAGGACTTATTTGAGTAACTATGACAACATAACCTATAATCAAGGGATATTTCCCGAAACTGCAATTCCTGTTAAAAACAAGACATTTGCTTTTGTCCATCTTGATGTCGATTTATACCAAAGCACCTTTGAAAGCTTAAGTTTCTTCTATCCCAGGATGGTTGTGGGTGGAATCATTTTGTCACATGATTACTCAACACTAACTAGTGTCAAGGATGCGTTTACCGAATTTTTCAAAGATAAAAAAGAATTAGTTGTTGAACTGTCGACGAGCCAATGTATGGTGATAAAAGGATCTTTTTAGTTCATTGTGGTTGAATGCACAAGTACAACATATCTTGCTGTTTTATTAACCAATTATCTGGGCTGTAGAATATTTTCTTTTTTGTAATGTGATATTTTTTACTGGCAAATATGTTCTCATTCTGTTCTAAGGTACGAATAAATTTACCTTGGTCAAAACGAGTTAATAATCTTGTAGTAAAACCATCTACACCCGGCTGTCGAAAGATATCAAAAAAATGTAAATGACCAGTTGGTTTTAAATAAGTAAGCAAAATGTCTATTATTAAAGTGATTTCGGTGTCAGGTATATGATGCCCTGCTGTAGCAAATAGAATATGATCAAAATCTTTTTCTGGTAATTTTGTTTTAGTAATATCTAAAGCGTAAAATTTCACGTTAGTGTGTTGGGCGTATCGCTTTTGAGCGGCAAGAATAGCTTCACTATCAACATCGAGCCCAATGTAGTCAAAATTAAAAAAAGCCGGAGTTGTGTTGCCAATTGAACATCCAAAATCTAGCAGTTTGCCATTTTGGTTTTCAAAAACCGAAGGATATACCACCAATTTCCACTGATTTGCTCCGACAACATTCTGCAGTATATTCCAAACGATTGGGATATTAGCAATTTTTATCAATATTTTTCTCAGCATTTTTAATTGGAATATTCTTTTTTGCCCACATGTATCATTTCATGTCTCTTTGCAGAACATCATCAACAGTCTCTCTTCTTTGAATAACATGTGATTTATCACCATCTACCATAATTGTAGCAGCACGTGGATAGAGGAATTGGTTTGATTGTACAGCACAATACGCGCCTACAGCTCGTACAATCATAAGGTCACCTATTGAAGCTTTTGGCATTAATCTGTTGGAAGCTACAATATCAGCAGAATAAAGTAGTGGTCCTCCGATTGAAGTTTTTTTGAACTCGGTATTATTTGTACACATTTCTATTCGATGATATTCGGAAAATAGTGTTAAAACTGGCAGAAGATTTGTTCCTCCGTCTACGATTATCCAGTCTGCAACATCAGTCCTTTTTGTGTTTAAAACCTTCAAGATTAGATCAGTACTATTGCCGACCAAAAATCGGCCTGGTTCCATCATGAGATGAGGATAAGTAAGTCCATGCATATCCAATGTATCATGTAGTTTTTTTACAATATTCTGAGCTAGGCTAGCAAAGTCAAATGATTCATTAAATCTATACACAATAGGTTTGCCAAGCATATTTTTAATAAAGTTTTTACCAAGATCAAACATAGTGTAAAAAACAATCTCTGGTATTCCAACACCCCCACCCATATTTATAATAGAAATTTTTACATTATATTTGTCTCGTAAGAGTTTCATAAAGTCCACTACCAACTCAACACCCTTAAGATATTTCACAGTATTCATTTGATTTGAGCCCGTATGACAATGTAAACCAATGAGGTTGAGGTACTCACTGTGTATAATAAATTCGGCTACTCGCATTGCTTCGCCCATTTTTACACTATTTCCAAATCGATCGTAAGTTACTCCAAGAAGTGATTTGATTCCGGTTTTAGAAGGGAAGGCTAGTCTTAATCCAACATCTATTTTATGATTCTGATCCTTCACAATTTTTTCAAGACGGACAGCTTCGTCAAATGATTCAATATTGATTATTTTAACCTTACTTTTAACTGCGAGGGTCAACTCTTCATTTGTCTTAGTTAGTCCTTCGTAAATCATTTGATCACCTGTGAATCCAGCTTGTAATGCACTGCTCATATCTAAAAATGAACAGACTTCAGCAACTACACCCGAGTCCTTCATGGTTTTGAGAATAGATAATTGGGAATTTGTTTTAGTTGAATAGCACAAGGTAAATCCTCCTTTGTAATTAGAAAAACCAGAACGAAACTTTTCAACATTTTTTAAAATAACTGATTTGTCAGTAACAAAAAGAGGTGTGCCAAATTTTGTAGCAAGGTCAGTGGCCATACTTCGGTCAAGCATTGGTTTTTCTACAACTGCTGCTAATAAACCACTATGACGAAGTAAGAAAGATGACCGGCTTAAGTAGTCGCAGAAAGCAATAACAGGTAAGAGCAGAGTGCTCGCCCAAGGCATATTTTGAGCAAAAAACCAATCGGTAGCTCTAATAAACCACGGCATAAAATAAGGTCCATCCTCTCTGATAACTTTAAAACCACAACCCTCAAGGTCTCTTCTTAGTTGTTTCCATCCAAAACTGTGTTCTTTTCCATCCTCTTTAATACCAAAATAAGCCATAATGTTCAAAGCAATTGATTTGCCGAACCATTCGTATTTATTTGGTACCCCAACTACTGCCTTACCTCCTGGCTTGAGTACTCTGTAAATTTCTCTCATGGCATCAATGGGTTCCGGTATGTGTTCTATAGTTCCCATGCTGAAGTTAAAGTCGAAATAATTATCTGGATAAGGCATTTTTCGCATATCACCAACAACCCCATTGACCTCTATGCCGGATTGTTTCAAACGATACATAGCCTTTTTTACTACATCAGGCGATATATCAATAGCATGAACTTCATCGTAATTCTGATATATATGAGAGAGAGTAGCTGTGTGATGGGCTTCGTCCCATAAATCCAACTTAAGTATTCGCCCAGTTTTGTGCGGTGGCTTTAAAAACTCATTACACAGACGCACATTACCTTTTAGTAGGGATTGGGAGCTTGGAGCCCTGGCAATAGAGATAAACTTTTCAGAATATTTGTCCCAAAACTTGTCTCTTAACTCCTCATTAGTACCTCTCAATGGATCAAAACTCATAATTTCACTATGATATCATATCACTGATGATGTAGCAATTATTAGTGATATAATAAAAAAATGAGAAAATTTCTAGTTTTTGTTGTCTTTCCAATGTTGATTGTTGTTGCGCCAGTGCTCCTTTTTGGGAAAATTTTTCTGTCTGGAGACACCCTACACTTCTCTTATCCATCTGCGGAATTTTTTCAGTCGCACTTTCTATCAGGCTTAAACCAGAACTTATATCTTGGTTTTCCATGGGCTTCTTCTTTTCACTATGCTTATTTTAACCCTGTTTATTTGTTTGTTTTTACTTTTTTTGACTTTTTACTTGGTTATAATTTAATTTTACTCCTAGACATATTGCTAGGGGGGATTTTCATTTACCTTTTTGCCCGAAATTTTTCTTTAAATAAAGATGGGGCAATAGTAGCCTCTCTCACATATTTATTTAGCCAGTTTAGTGTTTTTTGGTTTAGTTCTCTCCCTATAACTAATGGACTTTTTCTTTTGCCTGCTCTTGCTTTGATTGTATGCAAAATTACCTCTGGCAAATTTTGGTATGCCTTTGCCTTACCCCTTGTCCTTGGGTATGCATTTTTAAGTGTGCATTATCAATTTATCGTTATGGCTTTTGTAGGCGCAACAGTTATGTTGGCTTATTTTCTCTGGGATAGGTATGACAGAAGTGAGCCACTAATTAAAAATTTTACCCCGCTATTTCTATATATCGGAGGTTTGTTTGGGGGGTTGCTTTTGGGTGCTCCACAAATTTTGAATACTGTGGGTTTTTTCAAACACATCACTCGTTCTGATTTCATTAACTTTGATTATCTTAAGATTCTTGATTTAGGAAAGTATTTTTTGCCAAATTTAAATGTATTCAAACTAACTGGCCAGGAATTTTTTCCTTACATAGGAGTTACTTCCTTGTTGTTAGTTTTAACTGCTATTTTTTTTCAAATACACAAAGATAAGAAGGTTCTTTTCTGCACGGTATCTTTCTTGTTGTTTTTCAGTTTAATGATTAAGTATTCTCCAACCGCACTCTTAATGCAACACATACCTGTTTTTGAATATTTTTCTCAGCCGGTAAGGTGGCTTTATGTTGCTAACTTGTTTTTAGCTCTTCTTTCAGGGTTTGGGTTCCAATTGTTGGTTGGGAGTAGTACCGATTCTCTGTTGATTAAGACCATTTTAAAATATTATAAGAAGGTCCTAATATTTTTTGGCTTATTGTTTGTGTTTGGCAACCTAATTATTTATTTTTTAAAGGATTATTTTATTCTTTACGCACAGAATTATTTTGATTCACATCTTTTCGCACAAACATCACAGTTACCAATTGATTATTATCATAATCTTATAACAGTTCTAGTTAACGGAGTTTTATATAACTTTAGTTTCACTAATCCAAATGTTATTTTGTTGTTTATTGTATTGTTGGTTGTCTACATGTGCATCAGATTTTTTAAAGGTAAAAGGTTTCTGGGAAACGCTCTTATATTAATTATTATTTTTAATCTAATTGCTTCTTTCTTCATTAACACAAAATTTACCGATAAAAGTTTGATACTGGATAAGCCTAGATTAACCGAGTTTATATTAAACAGAGAAAAAGATATCAACTCCTTTAGAGTATTCAGTTATGCTATTTCTGATGCTCAGTATAAAGAGATTGCTGCATTAAACCCCAATGAATCAGAAGAAATTGAAAGATTCGCAATAGAAGGGTTGGTCGGTAATACAAACGACGTATCCCTGGTAGGGGGCCTTGAGGCAAACGGTGATAAAAAAGTTCAACAAATAATATATTTTTACTTGAACTCTGTCGGTAATGATTTTAGTGCTAAAATGCCTATACTTTCTGCTCTTAATGCAAAATATGTCGTGACACCATATCCTTTGAATGTAGTTGGATTAGGTTTGGCAACAAGTACCACTGTCACGAGGTTTAATGTTCCACTTTATTTATATGAAAACAAGAATTTTCTGCCTAGAGTTTATTTGGCAAAAAAAGTCATTTATCTTGAGGAAAACGCAGATGAAAAAAATTTAAGTACTGTTTTAAACCCTGAGAACAATTTTGATGATTTGACTTATGTTGAGTGCAACACATGTGAAACATTTGAAAGTGGTTTCAGTTCTGCTGACAAGGTTTCTATTCTCAGTTATGGTGATGAAAGTATTAAAATCGAGGTAACGAGTAAGGCTGGACGCTGGCTGGTTGTTGGAAATGGAAATGTGCTTGGCTGGACTGCTTATCTTGATGGTAATATGACCACAATACATACAGCCAATTACATTCTTCAGGGGGTGCATGTTCCAAAAGGAGTACATAATGTAGAATTATTCTATAAAACCGAGTGGTATCGTTCATTATGAAAATACTAGTTATAACAAATAATACGAGGCCAGACTCTGGATGGGGGAGATATTCCCAGGCGGTTATTAACGAATACCCCAGCCTTGGAGTCGAGAGTCGGGTTTTAACAGAGCAGGACGAGATATTGCCGGCTACTTCAGTTGTGAATTTTATAAAAAATTGTTTTGCAATAAGAAGGATGGCGGGGGATTACGATATTGTTCATGCCTTTGATGCTTGGCCATACGGGGTGTATGCATGGATTGCAACATTTGGTACAAAAAAGAAATATTTTATAAATGCTATTGGCACATATTCAGTTACACCCCTGCACGATTTTTTTAAAGGGTTTCTACTGAAACGAGTCTATAAAAACGCCAAAGCTGTTTTTGCAATTAGCAATTTTATAAAGGAAAAAATATTGAAATACATTAACTTGGATAATATTCATACAGTTTATCTAGCCCATTCTAAATTTTCACATATTAGTCAAGCTGAAATAGACATTTATAAGGAAAGATTTGGAATTAGCGATGGTTCCCCAATTATTCTGACAGTTGGTGAAGTCAAAGACAGAAAGGGACAATATGAAGTTGTAGAGTCTATAAAGATTTTGAAAAATAAATACCCAGATATCTTATATATTATGGTAGGTTCTGACAGAAAGAACATTGGATATATTAATAAAATAAACGAGTATATTAAAAAGGAATCTTTAGATAAGAATGTAAGAATTATTTCAGATGTTAATACTGATGCAGAGTTGGCTTACTTTTATGGTATTTCTGATGTGTTTATTCTTAATGCTAAAATAGACGGGAAGCATTTTGAGGGCTTTGGTATTGTGATGTTGGAGGCTGGAAGTTTTGGTAAGCCGGTGGTGGGTGTTTCTGGTACTGCCACAGAGGAGGCTATGAGGAACGGTTTTAATGGGCTACTCGCAGAGGGTAATGAGCCTGACAAAATCAGTGTTGCAATTGAAGGTGTCTTGGCAGACAAAGAAGTTTTTGGTAAAAATTCCCTGGTTTTTGTAGAAGATTTTTCGTGGAAAAAGACAGCAACAGAATATTTTAGGTATTATCGTGTATAAATAAAAAACTTATGTATATTTTTCAACCAGACAGATTTTTACTCAAAAAACAGATTAAAAATGTCTCTCACTACGTGGGGGGTAGTGTTCTTGATGTTGGGGCTGGTGGAAACGACAGGTATAGTGGGTTATTCAAATATGATAAATATGTAAAAATGGACGTTCAAAAAGGAGATAATGTAGATGTGGTTGGTTCAGCCGAGAATATACCTTTTCCTGAAGAAAGTTTTGATTCTGTTGTCTGTACCCAAGTATTTGAACATTTGGCCAGACCACAAATTTGTGCCGGGGAGATTCATAGAGTTTTGAGAAGAGATGGATACGCTGTTGTAACAGTTCCACAAATGAATGAACTCCACGAAGAACCACACGATTTCTTTAGGTATACTAAATTTGGTTTAGAGCAAATGTTTTCTGATGTCGGTTTTAGAATTGTTGAGTGTAATCAGCGTGGTGGTTTTTTTACAACCATAGCTCAAATGAAAATAAGGTATTGCATAGATAAGTTTCATTTGTATGATCACAAAGCTGTTGGGAGACTTTACAATATATTTGCCAATGTGATTGGTCAAATGGCAATATGGCTTGATGCTGTTGATAAAAGCGATGCTAATCATAAGCATGCTATTGGTTGGTGTGTTGTATTAAAAAAATAATATGAAAATCATTATTTTATCAGATGGTTTTCCTCCAACAGGGTTGGGTGGTGCAGAGGTTATAGCCTTTAATCTAGCAGATTCGCTTTCTAAAGGCGGTCATGATGTTTCTGTTATTACTACTACTCGGGATAAAAAAGATGTAGGTCAGGCTATTTTAGGAGATATTACTGTGTATAAGATATACAGTAATTATCATGATAGATGGAGAGCTTATAGGTGTTTATATAATATGAAGACAGTGCGTGAATTGGATAAAATCTTATCAAGATTAAATCCTGATGTTGTTCATGCTCACAATGTCCATGCGCACTTATCCTATGCCAGTTTGAAAGTAGCCAGGAAGTATTCTAGGGCAGTTTTTCTCACTATGCATGATGCTATGTCAGTACACTACGGCAAACTTGGTGCTGTGGTGGAATCTGGGAAACTTGTTTCTGACTCAATTAATCCATTTAGGCAACTAATGCAGTATAGGTTTCGTTATAATCCACTTAGAAACATACTCATCAAACACTACCTGAAGTCAGTTGATAAAATTTTTGCAGTGAATACGGCTTTAAGAGAAGTTTTGGCAAAAGGAGGGATTCGCGATATTGAAGTCTTGCATAACGGCATAGATGTTTCAGATTGGGATATAAACAATGAGACACTAAACAGATTCAAAGAAAAGTATGATTTAAATAACAAAAAAGTTTTGTTTTTTGGTGGTAGATTAAGTTCAGCAAAAGGTGGTCTCATCGCTATTGATGTCTTATCTAGAGTCTCATTGAAAATAGAGGATATAGTAATGCTTGTGGTAGGTATTAAGAACAAATCTGTAGATGAAATGATAAAAAGGGTAGAAAGCATGGGAATTAAGAACAAGATTGTATTCACTGGATGGATTGACCATGCTGAAATTCGCTATGCTTACGCATCATCTACAGCAGTCTTAGTTCTGTCTCAATATATTGACCCATTCCCGACAGTGAACCTGGAAGCTATGGCTTCAAAAAAGCCAGTTATCGGGACTATTTTTGGTGGTACTCCAGAGGCGGTTTTGCATCAAAAAACAGGGTTAATTGTTAATCCTCGAAACGTAGAAGAAATTGCAAGTGGTATTATTGATTTACTTCAAAATGAAGAAAAAATAAAAACTTTTGGCTTGGCGGGTTACAATAGGGTTTTGAATCTTTTTAATCAAAAAGATTGGATGGCGAAAACTGTTTCGTGGTATACTGCAATACTTCAAAAAAATAAATAATATGACAGAAGAAAGTACAATAAATTATTATAATCAAGAGAGTAGCCAATATTCTAGAAAGCGATATGAAGGCAAAACCGAAAGCTATTTTCAATTTCTTTTTAGATATCGTCAAAATCTATTTTTGAATTTTGTTGACAGGATTGCGTCAAATATGAAGAATGCCAGTGTTTTAGAAATTGGTTGTGCAGATGGTGTGCTTATTAAAAGCTTGCTCGAGAGATGGCCAAATGTTTTCGGGTCACTAATTGGGGTTGATATTTCTCCAATGATGATTGAAGAGGCAATTAGAACTACCAAGGATTCAAGAGTTAAATATTTTTTGAGGGGTGTTGAGCCAGGAGAAAAAAACGATTTGGTTATTGAGCTTGGTGTTCATTCACAAAATTTTGACGCCGAGATAAATTCTGTTTCTGAAAAACTTAAAGAATCTGGATATTTTATATATTGCGTGGCCGGAAGGAGTTCGCTTCATGCGAGGTTCAAGTTGTTGGGCGTGAGTTATGTGAATGATTATATGAGCTATGCTGAGTACGAAAAAATTATAAAAAAATATTTTGACGTTCTATCTTCAGAGCCTTATGGATTATTTATTCCTAAACTATGGGCTTTTCCTAGGTTCGCAATGGTGGTTCAACCAATACTAGAGAAGCTGTTCAGAAACATGTTTTCAAACCTATTTCACGAAAAGATTTACCTGCTAAGGAAAAAACAGTAGCTAGTCCTCCTTGTGTGTAGAAAAATAGTAGTAGTGGACGCCCAGCATTATGAGCCACGATATTCCGTTTTCTATCACAGCACCCTTTAGACCAAAGTTGTAGATTAAAATAAAAGTTAGGATGATTGTTGTAACATTGCTTACAATTGTCAGTTTGTACATTGTTCGTGTTGCCTTTTTGATTTGGAAGTATGTTCCGAATAGGGAAATGCCCGGTATAGCAATAAGTCCTAGCATGTATATTTGAGAGTAGATTACAGCATCTGTATATTGTGGGAAGAAGAATTGGAAGATGAATGGTGCGACGAGAATATAGGCAACAACAATGACCGAGGTGATTATCATGAGTTGCCATGTCTTTTTCAAAATACTTTTTCTCAAGTCTTGGTCTTCCAGTACGGCATACTTTGGTAGAGCTATATTGAAAAGATTTTTGAAACTACCTTTGATTTGCTCTGGTATGGCTTGGGAGAATGCATATATAGCCAGGTTGGCAGCGCCGAGATAGTGGAAGACCAAGATCTTATCTAGCTGGTTGGCCAGAGTTCCGAAGAAATTCATAAAACTTACATGTTTGCCGTAGCTCATAAACGAATCGTCTCTCTCCGAGTTCAAGTGGTTTCTTCTGGTTACATAGTAGTAACCACAAACAGCCGATATTGCACTTATAGCAAAATAGACGGCAACAAGAGCCAGAGCATTTTTCGTCAGTATGGCCACAA
>Ga0076017_129_pt1 | contig 15181 bp, 18 predicted proteins | sample RifGroB1_FD_68079 | JGI IMG/M metagenome (GOLD analysis project Ga0076017, IMG submission 68079) | Parcubacteria bacterium GW2011_GWB1_40_5 | reverse complement strand
GCTTTTTTGAAAATATAAAAAAGAGGCTTGTTTAATTTTTGGTTGCTGTGCTATATTCGTTTCGGACCCAGTAGTACCAACCGCAGGACGACAAAGGAGAGGAAACACAGGGGGTCATAGAGGCTTTTAGTGTTGATATTGCTATCAATCAACTTCAAAAAAGAGGTCTGATTATTTCTGAAATACACGATACAGAGGAGAAAAAATTCCAATTTCCTCTCATGTCTTTTTTAAACCATGTATCAAACAAAGATATCGTTATTTTGTCCCGTCAGATGTCAACTTTGTTTCAAGCCCAGATTTCTGCTCTTAGGGTTTTCCGATTACTTGGCTCACAGACCGAGAATCCTGCCCTGAAGAAATGCCTAACTTCTATTGCTGATGACCTCCAGGGTGGTAGTGCTATCTCTGTGGCTTTGTCAAAATACCCCGATATTTTCTCTACATTTTATGTAAACATGATTCGTTCTGGAGAAGAGTCCGGTAAATTAGACGAAGTCTTCAGTTACTTGGCTGACTATCTTGATAGAACTTATGAGGTAACAACAAAAGCAAAGAACGCCTTAATATATCCAGCCTTTGTTATCTCTACATTTATTGGTGTTATGGTTTTGATGCTTACTGTTATTATTCCTAAAATCGCCCTCTATACGAAAATAGTGCTTATGATCAGTAGTATTTTCGTAAATTACAGCATATTCCTTGCTTTGGGAATAGTAATCTTAGTTTTTGTTCTATGGAGGTTTTACCACACAAAAGAGGGGGCGATTTTCTTTGATGATATGCGTCTTAATCTGCCATATTTAGGGAACCTTTACAGAAAACTTTACCTTTCTCGTATCGCAGACAACCTAAACACCATGATTATGAGTGGAATTCCTATACTGAAGGCTCTGGAAGTGACATCTTCTGTGGTTGATAACCGTATTTACAAGGCTATTCTTGACGATACTCTAAACAAGGTTCGAGAAGGGGTCTCTTTGTCTAACGCATTTGGTCAGTACAAGGAAATTCCAAATATCATGACCCAGATGGTTCAGGTGGGGGAAGAAACAGGAGAACTCGGCAGTATTTTGAAATCTTTGGCAAAATTCTACCAACGAGAAGTGAACACAGCGGTAGATACCCTGGTTAGTCTCATAGAGCCAATCATGATTGTTGGTTTGGGCCTCGGTGTGGGGGTACTTTTGGCTTCGGTGCTTATGCCGATTTACAATATTGCTTCAGGTGTCTAGGGTTTTTAACAGCCCTGTTTATCCACAGGGGTTCTTCCAATATCCTAGATAGAGCCGTATAATATAGATACTCGTTTATTAAAACGGTAATCTCTGACAATAGAGAGGTCGACCAACAATTATATTATAAAGTTTCATTTAATAAATCATTAAATAAAATATGAAAAAAGGATTAAATCGAGGTTTTACACTTATTGAGTTGTTAGTTGTTATCGCAATCATTGGTATTCTTTCATCTGTCGTTTTGGCAAGTCTTAACACAGCTAGAACAAAAGGTGCTGACGCAGCTATAAAGGCTGACCTTAACAACATAAGAGCCCAGGCAGAGCTATATTATGACAATACAAGTTCTTCTTATGGCTCTCTACCGCTTACTCAGGGAGCTTGCCCAACTGCATATGCCGCTGGCGCAACCAACTTATTTGCTGGTGATCAAAACATTGTACAAGCCATTAATCATGCAGATGCACAAGGAGGAGATTCATCATGTGTAACTATTGGCACCCCCGCAACAGCTTATGCTGTGGCCGTACAGCTAAAGACGGGAGGTCAGGTATGGTGTGTTGACAGTTTTGGTCAATCAAAACAGGTTACAGCAGCATCAGCTGCCCTAGCTATTACAGCAGCTACAGCTACTTGCGTTGCTGGATCATAAATCTACAGTTAGTTAAACAAACAAAAAGACCGGCTTGCCGGTTTTTTTGTTTTCGTTTATACATTTTCAGTGTATAATAAATAAGTCGAAAGTAAAAAGTTTATAAAGTTCATAAAGAAAAAATAGAATACTTTATAAATTTTTAGCTTTTATTGGCTTTATAACTTTATAGACTTTATGGACTTTCTAACTTATGTATATATTTTTATATTAGGTACTCTTATTGGTAGTTTTATAAATGTTGTAGCAATGCGGTTTAATACTGGGCTTTCTATTTATAACAGTCGGTCAAAATGCTTTAGTTGTAGCAGAGAACTAGCGTGGTACGAGCTAATTCCCATTTTTAGCTACTTTTTTCTTCTTGGAAAATGTAGAAGTTGTAAGAGCGGTATATCGCTACAATATCCCTTTGTAGAGCTTCTGACTGGTCTTGTTTTTGTGGCTATTGCTCTAAGACAAGTGGGGTTGTGGTCAACATACAGTGCTTTTGACAACGGACTCCTTTTGTCTATCTTATTCTTCGTATTTTACGCCGTGGTTTTCAGTTTGCTAATAGTTATTATGCTTTACGACATTCGTCACAAAATAATTCCAAATGCTTTGGTCTATACCCTCATCGTCTTAAGTGTTGTTAAGCTTCTATCTTTCTTGTACCTCAAGGGCTTCACCTTATCAGTTGCGGACTGGTTTGATCTTGGCACCCCGTTTCTTCTTTTCATTCCTTTTGCCTTGTTGTGGTTCATGTCAGGGGGAAAGTGGATAGGGTTTGGTGATGCAAAACTAGTTTTCGGAATCGGTGCTTTGACCGGTTTTGTCTTCGGAGTTGGGTCAATAGTCTTGGCTTTCTGGATTGGGGCCGTATGGAGCATCGGACTTATGATTTATAGTAAATATAACAAGGGGCACAAAGTAACGCTTAGAACCGAGATTCCATTTGCTCCGTTTCTAATATTGTCTACTATTATTGTTTTTGTTACGCGTATTGACGTGGTTGGATTGCAAAACTTAATAGAACTTTTTTATCAATAGATGTTTATTAAACGCTCACATAAAAAGGGATTTACTCTGGTGGAAGCTCTTGTTTCTGTCAGTATTGTGACCCTAATAATGTCCTCAGTTCTGTTTAATTACGTTGCTTTTAACGACGACCTGGCTCTAGGTTCTGCTGGTCAGGAATTAGCTATTTCGGTCAGGCAAGCTCAGACATACGGCTTAACTGTGAGAGAGGTGACAAAAGACATCACTGCTGGTGGAAGATTTAGTTCGGCTTATGGCATTCATTTTAATGTTGGAGCTTCAGAGTATTATATTTTTGCCGACCTAGATGGAGACGGTGCTTATGATGAGGGTGGTGGTTGTGGTAGTGGTCTGGGCGGTGGGACTGAGTGTGTAGAAAAAATTACACTAAGAAACAGCATAACTATTTACGGTGTTTGTGACGCAACCTGTCCAACATCTGGAAGTGCAATGATGAGTGTCACCTTTTTAAGGCCAAATCCTGATGCAAGGGTTTTCATAGCTGATAGCGTTGGTCTGCCATCACCCGGTGCGTCACTTACGGGAAAAGTGGTTTTAACCTCACAGAGAGGGAAAAGACTCATCATAACCATTGAAAACACGGGGCAAGTATTGGTGGAACAAATAAGTTAATTTCAAAATGAAGAAAATAAAGACAAAAAATAAAAATAATGGATTTACACTAGTAGAACTTATGGTTTCTATCACTATTTTTACTGTTATTATGGTTATAAGTATGGGCTCTATTCTTACAATATTTGATGCCAACAAGAAATCTCAGTCCCTTCGAACTGTTATGGATAACCTAAATTATTCCCTTGAAGCCATGACAAGAACAATCAGATTCGGAACGGATTATCATTGTAACACCAACACTGGTGTAATAACTGAGCCTAGAGATTGTAATGGTTCTGATACTTTGGTGGTGGGTGAGGACACGACTATACGTTTTGTTGCCTCCTCAATGGCGGTTAAGGCACCGGACACTAGTGGTGGACCCATTGTTCAGAGAACTGTAGAGTACAAACTAGACATATCACCGCTAGACGGAAAGGGAAGGATTGTTAGGTCAATTGATGGTGGTCCAGAAAACCCCGTTACATCTTCTGATGTTAATATTACAGACTTGAGATTTAGAGTTATTGGTTCAACCTTGTATTCCGAAGAACCATCTGATCCAGATACATCCCAACCTATGGTTATAATTACAGTTGGTGGTTTTGCCGGAGTGAAAGCTACAACAAAATCAACATTTGTATTGCAGACCACGGTTTCTCAGAGAATGTTTGATTCACAATAAATATGAAAAAAGGACAAAGACAAAACAAAATGCAAAAAATAAAACAGGCTGGGTTTACCTTAGTTGAGACATTGGTGGCTATTAGTATATTAACTCTCTCTATCGTGGCCACATTTACTGCAGTCCAGAACGGGATACAAAATTCAACTATTGCAAAAGACCAAACAACCGCTTTTTACCTAGCACAAGAAGCCATGGAGTTTATAAAAAACAAGAGGGATGAGAACGCTCTTAAGTCTATAAGTGGGGAGACAAATAATTGGCTGACAAAACTTTCCTTTGAGCCGAACGACCCTTGTTACTTCGGTAGGGCGTGTAGGGTTGATTTGACAGCTAACAACAATGATGAAATTGTTTATTGTGGCAGTAATAACTTTAGTGATTGTCCAGTTTTAAACCAAAACACAGTTACTAGTTTGTTTGGATATTCCTCAGATGCTGATTGGGAGCCAAGCATATTTAAGAGAGGGATAAAATTCAGAGAGATTTCTTCTGGAACAGAAGTTGAGGTCACTATAGAAATGAGTTGGACAAGCCGGTGGGGTACAAAGTCATTCCAGGTAACTGAGATATTGCTTAATCGTCAATAATAAATGCCAGTATAAAGTATAATGTATAAAGTATGAAAAACTCCCTAAAACCTATAACCTATAACCCAAAACCTAATCGGGGATTTACATTATTAATCGCCATTGTTACCACCTCTATGCTTTTGGTTGTCAGTTTTGTTGTTGTAAATATTGCCCTAAAACAACTAGTTTTGGCTAATGCTGCAAGAGAATCGCAGTATGCCTTTTATGCTGCAGACAGCGGTACAGAGTGTGCTGTGTACTGGGATTTAAAGGGTGGTACAACAGGAGACATTAGTGCCTTTTCTACTACTACACCAGGGGTAATCACATGTAACGGGCAAGCGCCTATCGGTGGAGGAAATCTCCCTTGGACAAACTATATTCCTGCTAGACAGAGTTTAATCGGCGGTGGAGGGGATACAGAGAATAGTATATTTCAACTAAATTTTACAAAAGGCTGTGCTATTGTTGAAGTAAGAAAGACTTATGTGGGAGGGGAGCTTGTTACAACAGTTGACTCAAGGGGGTATAATACATGTGATATAAATGCCTCCCGCCGTTACGAAAGAGGGGTTACTCTCTCTTATTAAGTCTTGTTCGAGATGTTATAATGGTCAGCATGGATAAGTGCCACAAAAAGGAAATAATAGAACGAATAGAAAAACTCAAAAAAACCATAGAACACCATGGTTATTTGTATCATACTCTTGACAAGCCAGAAATTTCTGATGAAGCATATGATTCCTTAGTTTCCGAACTGCAAAAACTAGAAGAAGAACACCCAGACTTGAAGTCATCTAACAGCCCCACAGAAAGAGTTGGCGGAGAGCCGTTAAAAGAGTTTGTAAAAGTCTCACACAAGAAACGACAGTGGTCATACGATGATGTATTTGATTTTGACGGACTTACGAAGTGGGAAGAAAAACTAAAGAATTTTATTAGGAAGGAAAACTTATCTAGCGAGAAAATTGAATACTGCGTTGAATTGAAAATTGATGGGTTAAAAACAGTTTTAACATACAAGGCCGGTGAACTGGTTCAGGGCGCTACGAGAGGGGACGGTTCTATTGGGGAAGATGTTACAAACAATATAAAAACAATAGAAACTATTCCTCTCAGACTTACTGAGCGAGTAGATATAACCGTCGTTGGAGAAGCATGGATAGGTAAAAAAAATCTAGTAAAAATAAATAAAGAAAGAGAAAAGAATGGAGAGGTTTTGTATGCAAACACTAGAAATCTTGCAGCAGGCTCTGTAAGACAGCTTGACCCCAAAGTGGTATCTGGAAGAAGGCTTAGCTCATTTGTCTATGATATAGACGAATACAACAAGACAATGCCAGAGACACAGACAGAAGAATTAAATCTTTTGGAAAAACTTGGCTTCAATGTTAATCCAAACAGAAGGTTGTTTTCCAGTATTGATTTAGTAGAAAAGTATTACAAAGATTGGACTAAGAAAAGACATGATTTAGATTATGAGCTTGATGGAATTGTCATAAAAGTTAATTCAAACAAGATTCAAAAAGCTCTTGGGTACACGGCTAAGTCACCAAGGTGGGGGGTGGCTTATAAGTTTCCCGCCGAGCAAGTAACCACTGTGGTAGAAAATATTGTTTTGCAAATAGGACGCACGGGGGTACTGACTCCGGTGGCACACCTCCGTCCAGTCTTGGTCGCCGGTTCTACTGTTTCCAGAGCGACCCTTCACAATGAGGACGAGATTCGTCGTTTGGATGTAAGGATTGGTGATACTGTTATTTTGCAAAAAGCCGGTGATGTTATCCCAGACATTGTCTCTGTGGTGAAAGAACTGCGGACAGGTAAAGAGAAAACATTTGTTTGGCCGAGTCATGTTCCTGAGTGTGGAGGCGAGGGGCAGATAGAGAGGATTCCTGGACAGTCAGCGTGGAGGTGCGTGAGTAAAAACTCCTTTGAACAACAAAAAAGAAAGTTTTATCATTTTGTTTCAAAAAAATCTTTTGATATTACAGACTTGGGGCCAAAAATTATTGACGCCTTACTTGAAAACAATCTAATTAATGATTATGCGGACATATTTACTTTGAAAAAGGGGGACCTCTTGTCTCTGCCTAGATTTGCTGAAAAATCGGTAGATAATTTGCTTTCTGCAATTGAAAAAGCCAGGAAAGTAACCCTGCCTAGGTTTGTGGTTGGTCTGTCTGTGCCACAAGTTGGAGAAGAAACAGCATATCTCCTTGCACAAAACTTTCATACTATCTTTGATTTACATAAAGCAAAAAAGGAAGAGCTTGAGAAAATAGACGGTGTTGGTCCTATAGTAGCAGAGTCTATTGTAAATTTTTTTGACGCGAAAGAGAATCGGCTTGTTGTTGAGGCACTACTTAGGGAAGTGGTAATCCCAAAGGTAGGAATAAAATCTGGTGGCAAATTATCCCAAAAAACTTTTGTTCTAACGGGTACCATTTCTCTTTCCCGAGATGAGGCCAAAGAGATGATTCGTAAATCTGGTGGCACGGTTTCAGAGAGTGTTTCAAAAGAGACAGACTATGTTGTGGCGGGGGAATCTGCTGGTAGCAAACTAGCGAAAGCGAAGAAACTTGGTGTAAGGGTGCTCTCAGAGAAGGAATTTTTAGCTTTGCTGTAATTATGTTATTATCAAAATCATGACACTAACTAAAAAAGATATTCAAAATCTGGGGAGTCTCGCTCGTATTGGTATCTCCGAGGAGGAGGCAGAAAAGCTTACTCCGGAGATTGACTCAATATTGGGTTATGTTGGACAAATAAAAGATGCAGTTGGAGATGTAGAAAAAAGAGTTTCAGCTCACCGCAATGTTATGCGTGAAGATATTCCAACAAATGAACCAAGGCAATATACAGAAGATGTTATGAGCAATGCACCCTCTAGAGAAGGAGATTATCTAAAAGTAAAAAAGATTTTATGATTGATATTCGAAACTTAACAATAAAAAAAGCGCGAAAACATCTTGATGATAAGGATTTTTCTGCAAGGCAACTTGCCGAGGCTTATCTCGAAGAGATTTCAAAGGTAAATACCGATCTAAATGCTTACCTTGAGGTTTATAAAGATGTTTTGGAGCAGGCTGATGTTGCAGATAAAAAAATAGCGAAAGGAGAAATATCCCCACTAACAGGCATACCGCTTGCAATAAAAGATAATATTTTGATAAGTGGTAAACATGCGAGCGCTGGCTCAAAAATTCTAAAGGGCTACATTGGGGTAGTTCTACAGAAAACTCGGCTTTCGGTCCTACAAAGAACCCACTTGATAAAACAAGAGTGACGGGGGGTTCCTCTGGCGGTTCTGTTGCAACGGTAAAAATGAATGGGGCATTGTTTGCTCTTGGTTCAGATACTGGTGGTTCGGTTAGACAGCCAGCATCGTTTTGTGGTGTTGTGGGTTTGAAGCCCACATATGGAAGTGTATCCCGATATGGCCTCATGGCTATGGGCTCATCCTTGGATGTGATAGGGCCAATCACAAAGACCGTCACTGATGCTGAGATTGTTTTTAATTCTATAAAAGGTAAAGACGAGTTTGATAGTACTTCACAAAATGAAGAAGGAATAAATAACAAAAAAACTCCAAAAGTAATCGGTGTTCCATATCACATATTGGAAGGCGGTGGTATGTCAAAGGAAGCTCTCAATAGTTTTAAGGAATCAATACAGAAACTTGAGGGCCTTGGCTATGAGATTAGAGATATAAAATTACCGAATATTGGATATTCTCTGGCTGTTTATTATGTCATCATGCCAGCAGAGGTCTCTTCAAATCTTGCGAGGTTTGATGGGGTGAAGTACGGACTACATATTGACGGCAAAGATTTGCTTGACGATTATTTGAAAACTCGTGGAGAAGGTTTTGGTAAGGAGGTTCGCAGAAGAATACTTATCGGCACTTATGTTTTATCTGCTGGATATCATGACGCATATTACAATAAGGCCATAACACTTAGGCAGAAAATAACAGACGAGTTTATAAAAATGTTTGAAGAGGTTGATGTTATTGTTACACCCACAACACCGGGGCCAGCATTCAAAATAGGGGAGATAGTGAATGACCCTCTGGCGATGTACCTTGAGGATATATTTACAGTGCCGGCAAATATTTCTGGTATTCCAGCTATGTCTGTGCCCGCTGGTACGGTAGAGGTAGATGGGGTTTCTTTGCCCCTTGGGTTGCAGATAATGGCACCACACAACTGTGAGAATTTGCTATTTGAAGTTGGCAAGAAATTTCTGGGTGAGTAGAAGCGTATAATTATCTAGATACAAAGCACTAGCTACTGTATACTAATGATATGGCAGACGAAAAAAAACCAGAGGCAAAACCAGCACCAGAACCTACTTCATGGCTGGCACATGAGGATCCCTTTATTGAGCTTGTTTGGACTCTGCTTGCTATTTTTGTCATCATGTATTTGCTAAGCTGGTTTACTTCGGCAATCCGTTCTGGGGCCCCTTCTATTATGGGGTTTAATAATATTGATTATAAAAGTTTATTGGCCACTCTTAAGTGGATATTTACGATATTTCAGATAGTATCAGTTTTAGTTTCTGCTTTACTTATTGGGTGGGCGGTTTATCTCTATAGAAAAATATCCGAACTTCGAGTAGAAGAAGCAAAAAAATACTCTCCTCCTGAGGTTGTGTCACCAGATGAAAATGCAGAGTTGCATAATCCACAGTGGGATAGGGTATTGAATCACATAGAATCACAAAACGAGGGTGATTGGCGACTGGCCATACTTGAGGGAGACATTATGCTGGAAACATTACTTAGTAACATGGGGCTTCCTGGGGAGACCGTGGCAGATAAACTCAAAGCGGTTGAAAAAAGTGACTTTAATACTATTGATAACGCATGGGAAGCACACAAGATTAGAAACCAGATTGCTCACGAAGGTGGAACCTTTGTTATAAGTCAGCACGAAGCCAAGAGGGTGGTATCTCTCTATCGGTCTGTTTTTGAAGAATTTAAGATTATATAATTGATTGAATGGTTTGTTTGTGATACAATCAAACCGCTGTCAAATATTGGCTCAATAGCGGGGTAGAGAAGCAGTATCTCGGTAGGCTCATAACCTGCAGACCCACGTGCAAATCGTGGCCCCGCAACAAGAAGAAAAGCTCTCGAAAGAGAGTTTTTCTGTTGCGGGGCCAGGATTTGGGAAGGGGTCGGGAAACGGTAGTGAGGAGTGATGTTATCATTCCGCAAGACCTTGAACGTTTTGTAATCAAAATGTGAAAGGTGTACAGAACCTGTAAGGTTTCCCGTGCACGAAGGCAGTGAGCGAAGTGAGCGTTGGAAAACCGTCAGTTTCCAAGGAATCCAGGCCCAGCAGTAGTTTGAGTTTTTGGGTTTTTCTGTTATATTTCCTATATTGTCGGCGTAGCTCAGGTAGTTAGAGCGTGGGACTCATAAGCCCAAGGTCCCCCGTGCAATTCGGGGCGCCGACACAAAATTAATATTGACTCTTTGAAATTATACGATTTTATGTATAATAGGTTGGGTACATCAAAACTATTCCTTAAGAGGAAGAAGGATGTGTTTGAAAGGTACAAAAAGATGCGGTCGTAGCTCAATTTGGTTAGAGCGCGTCCCTGTAGAATACTGCAGCTTTCTGTCGAAATGGCAGATTGAAACTCTTTGGGATATCGGTGAAGGCTAAATCCTAAGTGCAAACGAAGGACATGCGAATACCGAGGGAACTCATCTTTTGATGAGAGCACCGTAGAGACTAGATACCAGAGCACCTAACGGGAAACCTATGGTGAAGATATAGTCCACGCCTTTATGAAAATATTGGATAAGTGCACGGACGAGGTTGTGGGTTCAAGTCCCATCGATCGCGCATCGAAAAATAGAGCCAATAATACGGCTCTATTTTTGTATACTGATTGGACGAAATAACTGGTATACTATTTGTATGGAAGAAACTAAACCAGAAAATATAATTCCATTTATACAGCCTGAACTACCAAAACAATCTAATAAAAAGTTTATTGTTCTTATTGGCCTAGTATCCCTTTTAGTAATTTGTGTTGGCGCATATATGTATTCTAAAAATAAAGAAGTTAAATCAGAAAATACCTTAGAAACAACACAAACCTTGCCTTCAGAAGGTTTTGATTCTTACTCAAATAAAGCTTTTGGTAGTTTGTATCCCAAAGATTGGGTTGTCACTGAGGAAATTTGGAATTCGTATGGTTGTAATGCTCAGGCTGACTTTGTTCAAAATCCTGTCTTGCAATGGAGCCTCTTAAATGATGATGGTGGTACAGACAATCTACACAATTTAAAGAATCCTGGTTCAGTAATTTCTGTAAGGGGTGGTGTAGGCGGAAATACGCAATCTTTTAACCAGTATAAAAAAACACTCAGTGATATTTATAAAGGTGATAGAAGTATTCAGCTTTCATTTTTCCAAGACAAAGTGGAAGTAACTAATAAAAAGCTTGATACTGATGGCCAGACACCTTCTCTCACATATTATTTTAATTTTCCAGTTTACAAGAAAAATGGAGTGTCAAAGTCTATAGTTCTTAATGGTAAATTTCCTCAAGTAATCTCAATTACCTATATTGCACCTGAGAAAGATTTTTCTGAAGAATTATTTGATACAATTGTCTCCTCATTAACAAACAGATTAAAAGAAGCTACATGCACTAATGCTATTGATATGCAGAAATATAATGATTTACGAACAACCTTGAGTAATATTAATTTAGTTTATGGACAAAAGATTGATCTAAATTCTGGTAACTATAGTTTTTTTCCACAAGAAAATATTAAAGATGTTAAAATTGGGACAGGAGAAGTTGCTAAATATGGCGATAAGGCAGTTGTAAATATTTCCAGTGTTTTAATGCGTGGAAATATTTACAATGATCCTTGGGTGCCAGCAGGGAAACATATTGTTGGCGGAGGAGATGCATATTTCAATCATAAAATAAATTTGAACACTACGATAGATTCATATGAGTCTTACGCGTTGGGAGTGATAGGAATGCGAGTAGGTGGTATAAGAAAAATCACTTTTATAACCTCAGGCGGATTTTGGTTTTTAGGCGCTGGACCAGATGCTATTTCAATAAAAGATAAAGAGTCAGTAACGTATACAGTAGAACTTGTATCTTTATTGCCAAATTAGATAGAAACACCAATCCTGCTTGCGTATTACAGTTCTAACATCGTCCACTAGTCCGCGCAGAAAAATCCGCCGTGAGGCGGATTTTGCATTTCTAAATTATTTTTCTTGATTCTCTAATTTCACTGCAGCTTCTGGGGTAGAGACAGTTTTTCCCATAAGGAATAATTTAACGATTCCCATGGCTATAATCCAATATACCAGCATGGCCAGAAGGGTAGTCCACTCAAAAATATTTCCCTCTATGTAACTGACGCGAAAAACGCTTATAAACGGAGATGCAAGAAAATTCGTTGCTCCATAAATAAAACTAGTAAAGCCAGCACCAGCGTTTGCACCTAGTAACTTGAGAACGAATCGAAATAACAGCAATACCTCTATCAAACCGACAATATACCAAACGATTTGAGTACCACGATATAGTGGCTTTGTTGTTGACGAGTTGTGTGATGAATCCATATATTTTTGGCTATTTATGTAGATTAATTAAGCTTTTAATAAAAAATCTTATATTATCTAAGCCGTTTTACGAATATAAATATTACAGCCGGGTTCGAACTGTGGTATAATTTTGGTATATGGACAAGAAGAAACTATTTTTATGGTCACTATATGATTTTGCTAACTCTATCGTCTATATCAATTTCATCTTATATTTTGCCCAGTGGATAGTTATTGATGCCGGCCTGTCTGATTTTTCATACAATATAATATTTGCCATAACATCAATACTGCTTTTGTTTACGGCTCCTATATTGGCATCTCGCACAGATTTACGTGGTGGTGCAAAATGGTGGTTAAATGCGTCTACATTTGGTACGTTTCTCTTTTACATGTTGTCTACTGTTTTTGCTTGGATGAATATAAATGTATATCTAGTTGCGTTTATGTTTCTAATAGGCCAATATTTTTATCAACTATCTTTCGTGTTTTATAATCCAATGCTGGATGATATTGCAGATGAATCGCATAAATCAAGGGTTTCTGGTATCGGAAATTTTGCTAGTGCTATGGGCTTTGTGGTTGGAATTTTGATCACGTTACCATTTGCCAGTTCTCGAATACTGCCACTATTTGTATCCGTGCCAGTATTTTTTATTCTTGCTTTACCCATGATGGTTTTTTATAGAGAATCAAAACATTTTGATATGGGGGGATATGTAGAAAAATCCAAAGGTAGAATCGACACCTCATTAAGAAAAATGGTCACCTTTTTTGCTGTGTCAACGGCAACCCCAATGCTAGTTGCCTTTTTCTTTTTTAACGACGCACTACTAACTGTTAGTAATAATTATTCAATTTTTCTAGAACGGGTCTTTCAAATTCCAGACCAAACAAAATCTATTTTACTTCTTGCAATATTAGTAGCATCTGCAATCGGTAGTGTTGTTGCTGGGTGGCTAGGAGATAAAATAGGAGCACTAAAAACCCTGAAGCTGATCATGGTTGGGTGGGTGCTAATCCTTCCTTTGATAGCAATAGCACCAAACTTCCTCATGGTAGCTGTGTTGACTCCAATAATGGGGTTGTTTATAGGTTCGGCTTGGACTGTTACCAGGGCGTACTTAATTGAGGTGTTGCCAGAAAACAACAAGAGATATGGTTTTTCTTTTTATACAATTGCAGAGCGCTTTGCTACTTTAGTTGGACCTCTTACATGGGGAGGAATAATATGGGCAATGGGAATTCAGGGCTTAAGCTATCGTATTGCGGTGGGAGCAATGACTTCTTTTATTATTATAGGATTGATCATTCTTCATTATTGGAAAAGGCCCGTGGAGAAGAGTTTTGGCATCATCAGCTAGTCCGCATAAGACTTTCATTATTATTTTAATCCATAAATATGATTTTTGAATGGGCTGTTCGTAAAAAACTATTTAGAAACATAAACCATGTTCTTTGGTTTATGATGAGTGTTTATATATTAGCCCTTATTGTTGCTTATTATTTTTATCCTAATTCTAAGATAGTTATTCTTTTACCAATTGCTATTCACCTCACTGCCTTTTTTCAAGCAATATATTCATACATTAAGAAAATTTCTAGCGAGTCAATCAGTAGAGATTGTATTTGGTGGAATCTGTTTATGTTGTTCATTTACTCCCTTCTCCTTTTTGTAATTAAATTGTCTTAATTTTAGTATGTAAAAATGCTCAATATAATTTTTTATGGATATAAAAATAGTTAAACCAACGATAGAGGATGTCCGGGGAACTATTGAGGTTCAATATAAAACCTGGCTTGCAACTTATCCCAACAAAAAGGCTGGAATAACTATTGATGATATTGAATATAGATACAAGGATGCCTTTTCTCCCGAAAGGTTAAAAAAAAGAGAGGAGATGATAGTAAGTCAGGAACCAAATGAAAAATATATTGTTGCAAAGGATGGCGATAGGGTAGTTGGCATGTGTTACGCAGTAATACACGAAGACAAGAATCAGCTTGAAGCAATTTATATCTTACCTGAGTATCACGGGAGGGGAATAGGCACGAAATTATGGAACGCAGTTTTGCCATTTTTTGATAAAACAAAAGACATCTATGTTGAAGTTGCAGATTACAACGAGAAGGCCATTGGTTTCTATAAGAAGCTTGGGTTTATTGATACTGGGAGGAGATTTAGCGATGAGAGGTTTAAAATGAAAAGTGGGGCTATGTTACCTGAAATGGAGATGAAAATTAGTGTCACGCAATAGTGTCTTATATTGTGGAGCAGAATGTTGGGATTGGTTATGATACTATTTAAGTATGCAATATCAATCTACAAAACATGTTGCGGTGATTGTGGCCGGATTAGGAGGGTTGGAAAACTTCCCAACCCTAACCTCTAGTTGGGCAAAGTACGGCATAGAGACTGTTCACTTTAAACCCATGTGGAAAAGCGCTGAGTCGTTTGAGAATAAGTTGGGGAGGTTTCTTGGGTTTATCGATCTTCTGGTCTCTCAGGGTAAAACAGTCTCTCTGGTTGGGACTAGCGCTGGTGGTAGCATGGTCGTAAATGCTTTTATTGAAAGAAAAGTTTGGCTATTTGATTGTGGAGCAACTGGTGGAAACCAGATTGTTATTACTAATCTGATACCGGGAAATCCTGTTTTGGACGGGACTTCAATTGGTCGGCTTCCCCCAACACAGCTTCCACAGTCCAGGGGTTGGAGCCCGCATAACTCGACTTCACCCAGTAAAATGCCGCGATAAATTGTTGCACCAATTTCTTCTTGCTGGCTTTTGGCGATTTCTGG
>Ga0076017_137_pt2 | contig 15740 bp, 16 predicted proteins | sample RifGroB1_FD_68079 | JGI IMG/M metagenome (GOLD analysis project Ga0076017, IMG submission 68079) | Parcubacteria bacterium GW2011_GWB1_40_5 | reverse complement strand
CTGTAAAATCCCCCATAAGAAGAATTATTTGGTGTCCCATTTGTTGAAACTTTTTAAGTTTGAGAATTGGTATGACATGACCCATGTGAAGAGTTGGGCCGGTTGGGTCAATTCCAAGATAGAGTGTCACCCTTTCCCCCCTCATCATTTTTGCCTTAAGAAACTCTCTGGTTGGAAAAACATTCTCTACGCCACGAGTAAGTAGTTCGTCTATCTCTTTTTCATCTACAGAGGTTTTTTGTTTAGATAAATTAAACATCTTATCAATATATCACAACTGTGTTAAAATATGAATAATCATGAAAAAACACATCTTGGCGCGACACGGGCTGCGAAATGTTCTTATTTTTTTGTTCTCTTGTGGGGTTTTACTGGCGGGAATCGTCCTTGTCTGGGTTTCAACCTTCCAAATTCCGTCTCTTGAGACAATAGAAGAAAGAAAGGTTAGTCAATCAACAAAGATTTATGACAACACAGGAAAAATTCTCTTGTTTGATGTATACCAGAACACAAAGAGAACAGTTGTTCCTTTTGACCAAATTTCTCAATATATAAAAGATGCCACCTTATCAATCGAGGACAAGGAGTTTTACTCACACAAAGGATTCAAACCTCTTTCTGTCTTACGGGCAGTCATAGTCAATACAGGCTCACTAAGCTATAGTCAGGGCGGGTCAACCATTACTCAACAAGTTGTTAAAAACTCCATTCTTACGGGAGTCAAAACCCCAACAAGAAAACTTAAGGAGCTAGTTTTGTCGCTTAAACTAGAACAAGTTCTATCAAAAGAAAAGATTTTCGATATGTATTTGAACGAAATTCCATATGGTGGAAGTCTTTATGGTGTAGAGGAAGCCAGTCAGGCTTTCTTCGGAAAAAACTCCTCCTCGGTAACTCTTGCTGAGGCGGCATACCTTGCCTCCCTTCCCCAGGCCCCAACATACTACTCACCATACGGAACACACAAGGACAAGCTTGATGAAAGAAAAAATGTTGTCTTGAGAGAAATGCTCCGAGACGGAAAAATAAATGAGGCAGAATACCAAGGGGCTCTGGCAGAAAAGGTTGGGTTTCTTCCAAAATCTGAAAAAGGAATCAAGGCCCCACATTTTGTAATGTTTGTTAAAGAGTATTTAGAGCAAAAATATGGAATTGATGTTCTGGAACAGGGTGGTCTTCGTGTGACAACAACATTAAACTACGACTTACAAAAAAAGGCTGAGGTTGTTGCAAAAAAATATGCAGAAACAAATACAAAAAACTTTAATGGATCAAACGATGCTTTCGTCGCGATTGATCCAAAAACGGGGGGAATCTTAACTATGGTCGGCTCTAGAGACTATTTTGACACCGAGATTGACGGCAACTTTAATGTCACCACCGCACACCGACAACCGGGGTCAACCTTTAAGCCCTTTGCATATGCTGAAGCTTTTATAAAAGGATATACACCAGACACAATGCTCTTTGACCTACCGACACAGTTTTCCGTACGTTGTCCTGTGGAAAAAATGACCAGTGAGGGTAACTGCTACTCACCTGTTAACTATGATGATAAGTTTCGCGGACTGATAACAATGCGTGATGCTTTAGCACAATCAATAAACATTCCTTCTGTAAAAACTTTATATTTAGCTGGAATAGAAGACACTATTAAACTTGCCAAAAGCATGGGGGTTCAAAGTCTTGGGGACTCTGGCACTTATGGACTAACCCTCGTTCTTGGGGGTGGAGAGGTCTCTCTCCTTGATATGACTTCTGCATATGGGGTGTTTGCAACAGAGGGAATTAGATTGCCCTTTACTGGCATACTAAAAGTTGAAGACAAAAATGGAAGAGTTTTGGAAGAAATAACCTTAAACCCTGTCCGTGTTTTGGACCAAGAGGTTGCGCGAAAGATAACTGATATCTTGTCTGATAATGTGGCCAGAACTCCGCTTTATGGAGCAAACTCAGTCATCTATTTTAGCAATCGTGATATTGCTGTAAAAACTGGAACAACCAACAACTATAAAGACGCCTGGATTATTGGATATACCCCAAGTGTTGTTGTGGGCACGTGGGCCGGAAACAATGACAACACCCCAATGGCAAAAAAAGTTTCGGGCCTTATTGTCGCCCCGATGTGGCGAGAATTTATGGATGAGGTCTTAAAAACAGTGCCAGAAGAAACCTTTATCAAACCAACAAAAGAAGATTCCTATGATTTGAAGCCTGTTCTCAGGGGTAAGTGGCAAGGAGGAATATCTAGTATTATACAAAGCCCACTAGTTGACCCCAATATCCCTTATAGTGGACTACAAGAGACTTTGTCTGGCGGGGTTCACTCCATCCTGTACTGGGTAAACAAGGATTCACCTAGAGACAGTGCCCCGGTTAACCCCTACACCGAGCCACAGTTTGAAAGATGGGAATACTCCGTTCGAAATTGGGCTGTCTCACAAGGTTTACAATAAGATCCTATCTAATATCTACTATCTTCTGACTTAGTGAGAGTGACAGGCCCTTTAGTATTTCTTCTTTGTGTATAAATATTTTATTAGAAACGAGTGGTGTGGTTTTAATAAATAGTACATAGTTTTTTGTTTCTATTTGGTTTTTTGTTATTTTTATTTGGGTGAGTCTGTCTATCGTCTCTATTATTTTTTCCTTATCTGTCTCTTCAGAGCGTAGACCTTTGGAAAATTTTTCTAAATATTCTTTAATATTAAGCATGACTTTATTTTTAAAAATTAACTAAATTGCCCTAAATGCTAGGCGCTGGAGATTTTGTGAGTGATCCTTACTTGTCGTAAGGTGAATAAACAAAATTGAACAGCAACAACGCAGGTGGGGTGATTTTGTTAATTTTTACTTGTTCATTGGCATAACGAGATACAGAAACGACTTATCCCCCACCCCACGAACAACCATTGGTTTGTTTGTGTCGGAAAATGAAAGAGAAATGCTGTCTGAGTCAATTGATTGGAAACAATCAATTATATACTTGTAGTTAAAACTAATGCATAAATCTTCACCTTTAATAACCGCGTCTATACTGTTTACATTTTCCCCAATGTCGGCGTTTTTTGTTGTTATTTCAAAAGTCTTTTCCTTTTGGTGAATCTGAAATGTTACCTGACTAAATTTATCTGAAAATATATTTGAGATACGCAGGCTACTTATAAAATCCTGCTTTAAAACCACAACTTCTGTTTTTGTGTCTTTTGGAATAATTTGTTTATAGTCTGGAAATGCCCCGTCTATCACCCGCGAAGTAATATAAATGTTTTCATAAGAAAAAGATATTTGGTTTTCATTCAAACAAACCACCACGTCGTCTTTTATGTCCTCAAGGGTCCTTATTATTTCTCCAACATTTTTAAAAGGAATTAATATTTGTCCAAACTCTTTATGTTTTTTCACTCCAACCCTTTTTTCGGACAAGCGAAATGAGTCTGTGGCCACAAAAACAACGGCATCCTCTTCCGAAGACAAAAGAATGCTGGAAAGAACCGGTCTTATTGTTGACACAGACGAACTGTATACAACCGACTTAAACCCCCTTATTAGTCCTGGAACATTGAAGGTAAAGGTTTTTTCTTTTGAAACTTTTGGTATGTTTGGAAAATCTTCAACAGGAAAAGTTTTTATTATTGAGTTACTGTGTTTTGTTGATACTTTTAAATTGTCATTAACAACCTCTAAATTAATATTTTTGTCGTTTGTTATGTTTGAAATAAAATTATAAAGAACCCCACCAGAAACAGCTACCTTTCCTGGTTTTATAACTTTTACAGGTAGAGAAATCTCTATCCCCAAGTCAAGGTTTGTTGCCTTTATTGTAAGAAGTGAGTCATGGGCTTCAAGCAATACACAACTTAGAACAGGCAAACTTATATTCTTCCCAGTTATCCTTTCTGCCTTTGATATTGCGTACGTTAGTTTTTCTTTAATGCATTCTATATTCATAGTAGTAGTTTAATTTTATCTTTTTAAAGCTTTTATTACTATTAGGGGGTGGTTTCTTGTGTATTACTCTATAAAACCCTTATTTATAAACACAGATTAGTAGTTTGGGGTGTGGATAACTTGGTTAATACTGTGCATAACTGCGGGTTTTGCAAAGATTTTTAAAGTAATACACTACTTATTACTACTTTTTACATATATTATCAACAGGCAATACACAACCTTATACAAAAATGGACCGGAGCTGATTAATCTCCTGTATTAACATTTCATCCAATTTCATATCATTTTTTATTTTTTCACACGAGTGCATCACGGTTGTGTGATCTCTTCCACCAAGCTTCTCCCCTATCGCAGGATAGGAAATATCAAAATCCTCACGAAGAATGTACATAATTATTTGTCTTGGTTTGATTATTTCCTTTTTTCTGGTCTTGTCATAAATTAAGTGCTCTTCTATATTATAAAACTCTGCAACAGTTTTTATTACCTCTTTTGTTGAGACTAGTTTTTTTGGTCTCGTATTGTTTTTGACTAGATTTTTTACCTCCGCAAGTGATATTTCCCGGTTTTTCAGTTGGGTTTGGCAGGTTATGGAGTTTATTATTCCCTCAAGCTCCCTAATATTTCCTGTTACAGAATATGCTAAATAATCAACAATTTCTTTCGTTAGTGTATATGGACAAGATGCTGACTTTGTACGGATAATTGCCGCCCTAGACTCATTGTCTGGCGGAGGAATATCAACAATCATACCAGCACTAAATCTTGATTTAAGGCGCTCCTCTAGGTCTTGAATTAGTCCTGGGTGCTTGTCTGAAGAGAAAATAATCTGTTTGTTGTTGTCATACAAATGATTAAACAAGTGAAAAAGCTCCTCCTGAATCTTCATTTTTCCAGAGAAAAACTGTATATCGTCCATTATTAAGACATCATATTTTCTATATTTTTCTTTAAAAAAGTTTGGTTTATTAAGTTGAAGCGCGTTTATGTATTCCTGACTGAACTTTTCTGAGGTCGTATAAAAAACCTTCCTGTTACCCATGTTTTTTATATGGTTTCCTATGGCTTGAATAAGGTGGGTTTTTCCATGACCAGTGCCTCCGTAGATAAATAATGGGTTATAAACAATTCCCGGTTTCTTTATTATTGCCTGGCTGGCAGCATGAGCAAATTCATTAAATGGCCCAACCACAAAAGTTTCGAAGGTGTATCTAGGGTTAAGGTTATCTTCTTTATTTATATATACATCTGCCATTGGAAGCTCCTTTGTAATCTGGGGAGTTTTTTCAAAAACCAGTTTCTCCCGATTGTCTTCTTTGGAAATAATATAATGAAGAGATTGGATGCTTGGAGAAAGTGTTCGGAGCGCCCTTAGTATTGTGTTATGAAACTTACTCCCAAGCCAGTCTTGAACAAATGTATTTGGAACACCGAGGTAAACTGCGCCATCCTCCTGCCGTACTATTAGGGTGTCTTTAAACCAAGTGTTAAAGTTTGGTTTAGAAAGACTTAATTCCATCTCTACCAGAACGCTATCCCAGAGTTTTTTATTATCCATGCTCCCTATTATATAGGGAATAAAAAATTAGAATACTTGTTAAAAAACCAGTATTATGTTAATAATATGTGTATAAGTTGTTTATAAGTCAACGAGCGAAGCGACTATGAGTTATTAACCCCGTGAAATGGTTTTGGTTTACCAAAACCGCCTTGCAAGGCAAGGATTTCACAGGGTGATGATTTTCAAAACTCACTATCGTTCATTAAGAAAATCAATCATGTCTCAAACATACCAACCAAAAAAAAGAAAACGAGCAAAAGCCCACGGCTTTTTAGTTAGAAGTAAGTCAAAAGTGGGAAAAAACACACTCCTAAGGCGCCGAAGGAAGGGTCGAGCAAAGCTATCTACTGTATAATTGGTCTACATTGGTGTTTTTTCTAATAACCACAACGTCAAATGATTTCCAAGAAAAGGAGAATTTTAAGGAAGGATTTTGCCTACATTCTAAATAATAGTAAAAGATACAACACAGACAACCTGCTTCTGTTTATTGCCCCGATTAACTCAACTGCTGGCAGAGAAGAAAGCCGGATATCATTCTCTGTGTCTAAAAAAGTACAACCGCTCGCCTTCTCTCTCTGGTGTGTTATCATAAGTCGAAAGTTCATAAGGTTCATAAAGTTTGTAAGGCGTTCACTAACAACCACTAACTTTATAAACTTTTAACTTTATAAACCTCACAACTCTCTCATGTACAATACAATTATTTTTGAACCATTCTACAACGGCTTTATTTTCCTGATGAATCTACTCCCCTTCTTTGATGCGGGGGTAATTATCGTAATATTTACTATAATTGTTAAGATTATTATTCTCCCCTTATCTATAAAAGCTTCCAAGGCCCAAATTGCTATGAAGGGTACGGAAAAAGACCTACAACTAATAAAGGAGAAGTATAAAGATAACAAACCAGAACAATCCAAGAAGATAATGGAGTATTACAAGGAGAAAGGTATAAATCCTCTAGCCAGCGTTTTTATATTACTTATTCAACTACCAATTCTCATTGGTTTATATCAAGTTTTCATAAAGTCAGGACTTCCTAAAATAAATACGGCAATCCTCTACTCTTTTATTGGTACACCTGACGTAATAAACATGATGTTTCTTGGTATCATAAATATCTCTGAAAAAAGCATGGCACTAGCCCTAATCGCAGGAATCACAACATATTTTCAGATTAGCTATACGGCTGGTACACAAACAAACCAAGCCACAGGTACACAAGGAGATATCGCAAGAGCGATGGCTGTGCAAATGAAATATTTTTTTCCAGTACTAATGACATTTATCGCTTACACCATCTCCTCAGCAATTGCAATTTATCTAATCACAAGCAACATCTTTGCTCTTGGACAAGAAATATATATAAAAAAGAAGTATCACAAAGAAGTAACTGTTGTGTAAAAGAGATTATTTTGTCAGATCATAACTCCACAGAGAGCCATCAACTTTGTTTATAAAGACAAAATACTGTTCATTTTCTGATAATAGGGGTTTAATTACGTCTATTTGTTTTTCACTCTCTGTATATAATGAACCAACGAGACTTGATGTATTATTTTTCAAATCATATTTCCAAATATTGTCAGTAAAAGATACAAACCCAAGATACCATGAAGTTAAACTGTCTCTGTCTATGAATTCCTCTGGGACAGCACAGTAGATTGTCCCAGCATTTTTTTTGCCCCAGACACATTTTTCTGGGAATGTGGTTGGTGTGATGTCCTTTGACAATTTGTTTTTTATATCGAAGACAAACAACCCGGGTGTGTTTGTTTGGTCTAGATATAGAACTCGAGTTGCTTGGTTGTCAACAAGCGTTGAAAGACCAAGAACCCCGCCGAGTATTTTTTTCATTTGTCCATTTCCTGTATCAACAAAAAACAAGAATCCATTATTGTCTTGGTGTGGTTTTGTGGTTAAGGCAATGGTTTTTGCACTTACATATTGGGAGAGAAGCTCTTTAATTGGTGAGTTCCACACCTGTGTTCTCTTTGTACCATCAAAACCAGAGATATAACCAACTGAAGATGTGTCTTTTTGTTCTAGTGTGAAGACGCTATTTTCAAAGACTGACACCTCGTCAATATTTCCAAGTAGTTTTACAGCAGACATGGTATTTTCTGTGGATGTTGATACGTTCTTTATTAACAACCCATAAGTTTCTATTGTTTTATTGTCTTCTGTCAAATATCTAGCAACCAAAGCATTGTTTTTGTTGCCCCATATTGCATCATAAGTGAGTGGTATGGTCGTGTTTGAAATACGGTTTTGGTTTGGTGAGAAAAGCTCCGTTTCATATATATGACCAGTGGCTTTTTCTATGTGTCTGACAAGTGTTCCTGCTTTAACATCCAATAGTCCAGCTCCTGCAACTGGTTCTGATGATAGTTTTCGTAATTTTTGAGTGTAGTTCTGTGGTTGCCCTGACTGGTTTGGCTCTGTTGTAATAGGTTCCACGATTTCTGTTGTTGTGCTCGTGTTGTTTCCAAAAGGAAAGAAATTTCTAAACGTGCTACTTATTCCACCTGGTTCCGTGGCGTTACTACTTTGGAGAATAAAGTAGTAGCCAACCAGACTAGTAAGGAATAATCCCAAAACAATAGAAAGTATGATTATAAAAAGTTTTTTTGACATTTTATTGATATATTACATGCCAATGAGCACCAGTCGATGTTCCTTGACTGTTTCCTCCGGCGGTTTCATATACATATGTTGCACGCGGGCCTTTAATTGCGCCGTTTGGAGAAGTAAATATCTTTGTTCCATCAACGGGGTTATTTACTTTCAAGTAAGCATTTAAACCACCACCAGGTCTTAAATCAACTACAGGTGCCCCAGCACCATGGGTGGCGTGTCCACCCTCTGTTCCACCGGTTATAACAATACTGCAATCACCACAAGCCTTCTTTGTTCCAAGTAAACCAGAAATGGCGTTTTGTGGTAGGCCATTTAGATTTACACATTGGGTTGTTTGGCCCTGTTCACATGGTCCTTTGTATGCATAAACCCCTTTCCCCGCCAGTTCCGACTGGATTTTTTTGCTTTCTGCAATTTCCTCCGCTTTCATTGGCACTCCGGCAGTCACTGTTGGAACCCCGGCCTTAATATCTGGTCTAGCTATAATTAAATCAAAGTTAAGAATTTGTGGATTAATTGTATACAATATTAGCCAAGCGCCAATTACGATAAGCAGACCATATATTCCGCTTTCTATATGACCCTTACCATCCTGCTTTTCCATTAGTGCATCAGAGGTTGCGTATGTAAACCCTCCCCAGGCAATCATAATAAAAGCCAGGGTGACTGCTATTCCAACCATTAAGTTAAACATGTTTGGGAGGTATCTTTCAAGGGTTGTTTTGCAGGCATCTCCAACACAACCTTCGTCAGTTATACCTGGTAGTGGAGCAAGCACTGCATACTCTTTTACCTCAGTCTGTGTTTGGGCATAGACAGTAGAAAACACAGGAAAAATAAAAAACGAAAGCATTGTTAAGTAGGTAATTGAAAGTAGTAGCTTCTTCATATAATTAATTGTTATTAAACATCAAATTGAAGGCAGTTGTTGAGTACTGCAATATTTTACTGGGGTTTTCAATTGAAAGACCAATCCTTGATGTTCCTGCTACACCCTCCTTCTGTCTGAAGACTTGGGTAGACTGATATGACTCATTCTCTATGGTAATGCCATTTATTGACCATTTGTAAGTTAGCTCGTTTCTATCAAAATTTGTTTTGTTAAAAAACAAAGGCACACCAACTACCATTATCTCTTTTGAATCGGTGAGAGTAAGTGTGTTCTGTAGGATTTTTTGTAGCTCAAGACCATATATTGGATCTTTTTTGTATAAAATAACTAATGGTTCTATTGGAGCCATATCCGAAGAAGCATAACCAAACCCCGAACTGTCTGTTGTTGTCACTTCTACCTCAACCTTAACAGGTCTTGAAATTAGAGAGGAAACAAAAGTATAGGTGTTTTTTCCAAAGCCAGATGCGCTGTCAACAACAGAGCCGTTTTTCTTCCATTTGTATACAAGGTTTTTTGCACTTATTTCCGCGCCTCCAGATGGTGCTATGTGTGGTAAGGCAATAAAGGTTAGCTTGTTTTGATGACTGAAAAGTGACTTGCCTCTATAGAAAGGGGGCGTTACACCATCACTTTCCCAAATCAAATCTACCAAAACAGGCTTTATATTAAGGGTTTTTTCTATAGTTTCACCCTCTTGGGTTTCAATTGTGATTTCCAGCATGGTACTTGTGTTGAGTGCTCCAGCCTTGAAAGTGAATGACTTTTCACCTATCCCAGACTTCTGGACTTTCCCATCTGTCGCCCAAGTTATTTTAGCCGTGTTTATGTTTGTTCCGTAACTGGTAAGGGCAACATATACTAGTTCATTTGCTTTTGGATTTTCTGGAGTTATTGTTGCGATTATTTCTGTTTGGGGTAGTGCACTAAGTTGTGCATCTGCTACAGCAAAAAACCCCAAAAAACAGAAAAACAAAATATAGACAGAATATCTCATTGGTTTTATTGTAACACACGAACAAGCTCTAAATATACATTTATACACAAGCACAAAAATGTTTATAACCAAAACCTAGACCAACTTTTTTAAATACTTGAGAGTTTTTGATCCCTCAATTATTACCGCTTCATCTAACCTACCTTTTGTTTTGTTATAAATGAAATCCTCCGACTTAACAATAAGTATGGTGAATACTACCCCCGCGGTTATTTCTGGCCCGACATTTAAAACCCCAATACAGCCTATAAAAGGAAGAACCTTAGAAACAATGAATTTGTTAATTGAGTCAGACATCCCCCATCCCTTAATAGATGTCCACACATAGAATGTTAGCCAGGCATATATACCAACAAGTGATGCTAATATTGTGCCCAGAAACGGAAGCCAGTTTAAAAAAAACTGAGCTGTGTCGTAGCTTAGGGCCACAGTAACCATTAATACTATAGTCGTTTTTGTCACCCGGTTTCTCTTTTCAAATCTTGCTTTTGAGTCCTGCATCATCTTGCCAACCTTACTGAATCTGTTTTGAATCTCGGTCAAAGGTATTCCACTAGACGTTTCAAATTCGTTTCTAATTCTTGTTCCTTCTGTTTCCCTTGATTCCTTTATTCCACGCCGAACATCATTAAAGTTTTTGACACCAGGAACGTCACCAAGATCATTTCGGATGCTCTGCAATCCTTTTGTTTGAGGTGTTTCTTTCATAACATTACTTTGGCACGAATCTTATTGCTGAGCACTGTTTTCAAGGTCTCTTTTTGCCGCCTTGATTGCCAAAACCTGTGATGGGTCGGAGGTGATGATTTGTTCCTCGGTGTAGGATGCTATAACTTTTATCGCAACATGTTTTAAACCAGCAAAGAATATTCCCTCACCCACATCGGACTCTAGTAGTAAGTACTTTTCTTCGTCAGTTAGGTTGAATGTTGTTTGGAGTTTATCTACCGTACTTGCAGATTGTTTTAGCAGTATTTGAATAGAGGAGTTGGTGATAATGGGTAGGCCATATGGAGATTTCAGGAAGTCATCCACATCTTGGGTAATAGTTGCAAGGCCGAGATAGTATTTTCTTCCTCTCTTTGCTAGGGACAAGAGGAAAGATGCGGTATCATCTGATTTCATCATAAACCACGCCTCATCAATAACAAGCAGTCTCTTTTTCAGTTTCTTTCGTATCATGTTCCATATATAGTGCATGATAATATACATGGCTATCGGTTTGAGCTCGTCCTCCATATCACGTATACAAAATACGATGAATTTTTGGTTTATATCTACGTTACTTGGCCTATTAATAAAACCAGCCCATGTTCCCTTGGTGTATTTTGTTAGGCGTTGAGCTAGTGAGTCTCCGCCTTCCATACCAGAGAGGACAAGTTCAAAGTCAGACATAAGTGGTGGTTCTGCGTTTTCAAAGTTTGAGTCGGCGGTTATATCTTTCAGTGCGTATGTCTCTGTTATTGCGCGGTCAATAATAGCGTCTTCCTCTGGGGTTAGTCCGTTCATCATAATACGGAACAAACCAACTAGGTTGATTATGTTTGAGCGCAAAACACTAGCAAATGACTCCCCTTCTCCTGGAGCTGACAGCTCAAATGGATTGATGTGGTGTTCTGAGTTTAGAGAAATATTAAAATATCTTCCACCAACAGCCTCGGCCAAGTATTCGTATTCATTCTCTGGGTCTATAACTAAAACATCTGCATCAAACATAAGAGTACGAAGTATTTCTAGCTTTGTCATGAAGGATTTTCCAGAACCAGATTTTGCAAAAGTTATAGAGTTGTAGTTTTCCAAAGAGAATCTATCAAATAAAATAAGAGAAGAGTTGTGCCTGTTTATTCCATATAGAATTCCCTTGTCAGAGGTCAGGTCAAAGGAGACGAAAGGAAAGAGAGATGATAGTGGAGATGAGTTTAGTTTGCTTTTAACTTCCAAAGTATCTGTGCCGAGAGGTATGGTTGTTTTGAATCCTTGCTCCTGCTGAAATAATGCTGGTTTAACATAAACCATTTTTGATTCAAGTATTGACTTAATTTCTGACTCGATTTTGTCTAAAGCATCACTTGATTCGGCATATATTGTGATATATAGTCCAACATCAAAAAGCTTTTCTTGAGCTTGTTGCAGTTGGTCTCGGAGATTCTCTAGGTCTTGGTAGGCGGTATCAAGCATTGGATTTCTGACCAAACCCTTGGCTTCGCGGGTGTTTATCTGGCTTTGTACCTCCGCAACTTTCTTTTGAAATGTCTTGAGAACCTGGGCTGTTTCTATGGGTGAAATAAAGATAGAAACATCAAACACCTTGTCTAGATTAATTATTGGGGCAAACCAGTTTTCGCTCAGATATCTCGGGTAAGAGATAACAAAGAAACTTCTTAGAACCTTTTCCCCCAAGTTTATTTCTTTCGGTGTTATCTTTAGGGCACTTGGAGCAATAATATCCTTCAATTCCAAGGAGTTGGAGTCATATATCTCCTGCGGAAGGATTGTTGAGACGCGCTGTTCCTCTTTTTTTGTTTTGAAAAAATCAAATATTCCCATAGCAGAGTTATAAAGTTTGTAAAGTTATAAGGTTCATAAAGTTTTAATAAGACCAGAAAGAATTTTAGAAATTTCCTGACTTGTTAAGTAAAAGCCCTTAAAATCCTTTTTTGTTATGTATTTTAATTCTAACGCAATATACAGCATTGACCTAACCTCTGCACAAGAACCTTTCGCAATAAATAAAAATTTTGATAGTTCCTTATTACTTTGTCTTTCAAAACCTTCAGCTATGTTGTTTGAAATACTTATAACCGCTCTTTGAATCTGATCTCGAAAACTAAAGTCTTTACAGGGTTTGAAACACTCATATATATCAACGGCCAACATTTTTCCTTTTTGCCAAGCTATGATATCTTCAAATCTTTCAATTTTCATTGTATTTTACTTTATAAACTTTAAAAACTTTTAACTTTACAAACTATGAAATCTTAATTGGTTTCTCTGTGTCTCCTGGATTAAATATCTTATAAAATAACTCTACCACCTCTTCTGTTCCAAGTCTTACCACTCTTATTCCACATCGTGACAGACCTTGCTCAACAACAGAGACCCTTTGTTCAAGCTGTGTTCTGTTTTCTTCAAAACTTGCCCGTTTATTTTCCAGCTCTTCTGCCGCGGTTTTTTTCTTAAAAAATCCTCCAGCTACTCCGCCCTTAACATTAATCATTGCTGGGTCATAAGATACAACAATAAAGAAACTTTTTGTCATTATATTTGTGGATTCTGTAAATTTTTTAATAAACTCAATATATTCACGGGTTTGTATCTTCATTAAGTCGTTTACTTGCTCTTTATACCTTTCTTCCAAAAGTGCAATATATGGCCTAATATCTAGCCTTCTTGACTCCACACAGATTTGGACAACAAAGTCCAAAGAGTTTAAAAAATCTTGGAATTGCATTATTATGGCATTTCTCTCATCTTCTGATTTCAAGGAAAAGTTTACAGAGGAAGACAGAACAATCCCTCGCATTGAACCATCTTTCAAGACGACAATGCCATCACGCACTTCTTTTATTGGGACAAACTCTTGTGTTGCTTTGGAATTTACAGCCATATTGATGATTATAACATAGTCCTAAACCAAAATTTATTTATCTCGTACTCTTTCCATCTTCTCCAGTAAGTGGATTGAGATTTTCGTTGATATCAAGTGACCACGACAACTCTTTTAGCTTGCTATCAGACAGTCTTGGTACATAAACTTGGGCTTCTGTGGTTGCCTCTGCTTTTTTTGCCTCAACAATCTTCTCTTCTTTTTTCCAGATGTATAGATTTTGTTTTGTATAGAACGCGAAGGCAGATTCCATAAAATCAATAAAAGGTTTATTGTTTATTTTATAGAAAGCTAGGGCAAGAGAAATTGGAATAATAATGGCAATTAGCAACAGTGCAACAATTAACGGCAAGAAGTTGTACATGATAAAAGACATGCCAGCTCCACCAACTAAGTATACGAATTGCTTTAAGGTTAGAGGACCTATTATTTTGTCTTCTATTTCAATAAATTGGGGTACTTGATAGCGCATGGCAGAGTTATAAAGTTTGTAAAGTTATAAAGTTCATAAAGTCTTAAGAAGTATAGCATTTATTGTGTTTTACTTTAAAAACTTTTGACTTTATAGACTTTATGAACTACTCCAACGGTTCTCTGTATGGGTCAACGTCATATCTTTTAACTGGCGGTGTGATGGGTTCTGGTATTTTCGGTGGTTCTTCTGGTTTAACCTCGGCAACTGGTTTGGTTTCTGTTGCTTTTATCTCTTGCGGTTTTGCTGGTTCTTCGGGCTGTGTTTTGTTGTAACTTGGTATATAAGCGGTCTTTTTCATTCCCCCGCCAGTATTTAGGTCCATAAATGATTCTGCTTCTGGTAATTCGCTGGTAGTGGAAGTTCCGCCGTAACTTATTCGTGCTGGCTTTTGTAGCATTTCTGTTTCTGGTTTAACCTCACCATCTTCACCAATATATCGCGGTACGGAAAAAGGTTTTTGAATTTGCTCGGGAGAAAGCTTTGGTGACTCTGGAATATGTATTGGTGCCACCTGTTCAGTTTTCACGGGGTCTTGCGGTCCGTACTTATAGACCCTTTGTGGCGTTGCCTCTTTTTGTGTGGTTAGCACGGGGTTTGTGTGAGCAGTCTCCCCTAGCTCAACCAATGGAGTAATTTCTGGCCTTATCTCTGGTAGGTCGTTTTGAATATCGAGAACGCTCTTGGGTGTGGTTGGCACAGGAGGCATCTCTGATTTGGTGTTTTCAGCTGGGAGAATAAGCCCTTTTTCTTTGTTTTGCATGCTTTTTAGAGCATAGTCAAAGACCCGTACTTCTAGATCATCTACTAGTTGTTCAGCCAAGAGTTGCGAAATATTCAGCTCAGCAATGATTGTGCCGAGAAGCTCTTTTGGTTCTAATAGACCGATGAGTAGAAGCAGTACATTATCTACCAAGTCCTCCGTCTGGGTTTCATTGAGTGTATATTTTTTTGCTATCTCTTCTACCCTTTCACTCCAGGCACTATTAAATATAAAGTCTTGGATGGGCTTGGGTAAGTTTTTTACATATTCTGGTTGGTCTTTTAATATATCTTCGTTCATATTTTTATGTTGTTGGTGGGGCCGGAGGTGTTTCTGGTGCTGGTGTATCAACGGGTGCTGGCTCATCCGAATCCTCAGCATTTGCAAGTTTGTCTATTAACTCCTTGCGCTCCTCTTTTGTCATTTTTGTTTTTTTGTCTTTTATTACCCCTTTTATTTTTCTTGCTATTACCTTTTTATCCCCTTTAGTTGTTATTACAGAAGCGCCACCCATTCCGCTTACCACACCTCCAAAGCCAAGTGATAGTCCTGCCCCCGCTACCCCGCCAGCCTTAAGTATATTTGCTATGTATCTACCTGTTTTTGCTACACCAGATTCATCACTAAAGGTTGATGCATAAGCATTAACTCTTTTTTCCCACAACCCAGCCATCTCTTTTTCTGCGCCCTCTTTTGCCTTTACTGCGGCGTCACTTGCGGTTTTTAACTTTGCTACCCCAGCATTCTTTGTTTGAATTTCTTTGTTTAATGCATCAATTTCTTTTTGAATGTCAAGGCGATCCATAACACCGCTTGCGTTGTTTCTTTTTTCCTCAAGCATTTTCCGTTTT
>Ga0076017_103_pt1 | contig 20079 bp, 22 predicted proteins | sample RifGroB1_FD_68079 | JGI IMG/M metagenome (GOLD analysis project Ga0076017, IMG submission 68079) | Parcubacteria bacterium GW2011_GWB1_40_5 | reverse complement strand
ATAAATATCATTATCTTTAAGCAATAATAACGATAACAATAAATATAATAAAGTAAAATATGCAGGGAGCCCCTATTTACGGCAAAATAGAATTATTAATTAGAAAGCCCAAGAAAAATGAGCGAGAGTCCTCCAGCAAGATTGCTGTAAGCTGGAGTAAAACTGAAGGAGAGAGAAAACCATATAAACAAGGCTAGGGTTAGGTCAATAAAAGCATTCTTTATTTTCTCTCTCAGTCCGATAGACATAAATCCATCTAGCTTGTTGGCTTCACTATATTTTTTAATAAATGGAAGGTTCATATATTTAAAATATTTTTGTTATGCCAGAGTAAATCAGCCAAACAATTACAACAGGCAAAAGAAGCCACACAAGGAAGGTGACTGCCTCAACCACGGACATAACAATTATAAATACGATTGCTACGAGTATTACCACCAGTTTGAAAAACATTCCCACAAGTCGCATCAGGGTATTAACAATCAGGGTGCTGAAAAATTCTTGGATATCAAGTTTTTTGGTGTACTGGTCGTCTAAGTGTCGCCAAGGAGAGAAAAATGTTTTAAACAGTAGTGGCAAAGAAAAGAATCTGTATATCATCCAGAAAAAGTTTGAAAAAATTCCGTAGATGTTTAGAAATGCCTTAGAGTAATGCCAGGATAGGTATGAAAAGATAAATGACATGTATTTAAGTATACAACATGTCGTTGTGTGGGGGAATAATACAAAGAGAAACCGCTGTGGTCCACGGGGGACCACAGCGGGGTTTGCCAGCTACTGCTCGATGGTGGCGGCCACCACCGAGAACAGGCCGACGAAGGTTGTGATGCCGGAAGCGACCGGCATGCCCATCTTCCAAAGCGACGGGGCGGCGATGACGCACACCACCGCGAACCCAACGCCGAAGGCGCGGATCGCGACACGGCTGACGAACCGGACCAGAACCCGGTCCACAACCAGCTGGGCAGTCGCAAGCCCAACTCCGAGGGCGAGCATGCGAACCCCCATGAGGATTGCCTCACGAGAGCCGCCACGATGTACAGTGTTGCCCAGCGCCAGAACAGCGCCGGTTGTAACAATGTAGCTGATCGCCAAGACGAGTCGTCGCAGAATGTGTTCCCAAGTCATCTGGTGTATCCTCCAAACCATATTATAGCATATCTATGCTGATAGTCAATATTACCTCTCAAACTCTCTCAGAATTGACATGAAATAGTTATGGGTATATACTCATAACAGATAGTAGATAAGGTCGAGCTATCTGCTTACAAAACAAAAAATAAAAATATGCCAAAATTAGATGGAACTGGTCCAATGGGACAGGGAGCACGGGCAGGCCAAGGTTTGGGTTTGTGTGGAATGGGGATTAGACAGGGCTGGGGTTTTCGTGGCGCCTGGTGTCCCAGAAGATTTATTTCTCCCAAAAATGAAATCATGGCTCTCGAAGATGAGGAGAAAATACTAGAGGAAGAGCTGGTTGCCATTAGAAAAGAGAAGCAAGCTCTAAAAGAGGAGCAAAAATAAAAAAAGGTTTAACCGACCCCTGCAAAAGAGGTTGGTTATCCTTTGTGTGGTAAAAAATTAGTGATAGAATACAAAAGAATTAAAATGCCAAGGCCAAGACTTTGTCGGAAGACAGAATTTAATCCAAACATAACCTATTTTAAACCTCAGGGTGTACCCATGAGGGAACTTGATGTAGTTGAACTTTCTATTGAAGAAATAGAGGCATATCGTTTGCGACATATTAATGATATGGAACAACAGATAGCAGCAGATAAGATGCATACTTCCCAAAGTACTTACCAGAGAATACTCTATTCAGCATACAAAAAAATTGCTGATGCCTTAATAAATGGCAAAGCTATTAAAATTATTAGTAATAAATAATATGATGGTCAAAAAAATACTTGCAGTTCTATTTCTTTCATCCTTTATTTTCAGTTTAGCAACCACAGCTCGTGCTGAGGAGGTTGGGGGTATATATTTTTTCTATGGTGAGGGTTGTCCTCACTGTACTCAGGTAGAGAAATTTTTTGAGACTCAGAAACTCTACGACTCTTACCCAATCGATAAGAGAGAAGTTTATTTCAATCGCGAGAATGCAATATTTTTTAATGATTTATTGACTAAGCTTGGTAAATCAAACGAGTCCAGAGGAGTTCCGACTCTTATTATTGGAGATACGGTGTTGGTGGGGGATTCACCAATCATAGAGAATTTTGTTTCTCTAGCAGATGCGTTTTTAGAAGAAAACAAAGCTAAAGAAAAAGTAGTGGTTGCTCCAGATAATCCGGTAATTCCAGTAAGTGTCACAGAGGATATTGGCAGTGAGACAAACACCTCCGCTACGACGAGTGGTGCAGATGTATCTACGGATTCTCTTTTACAAGCAAACAACTTAACTTTGTTGGCGGTTATTGTAGGAAGTATGGTTGATGCAATAAACCCCTGTGAATTTGCTGTACTTATTATTCTTATGACTACAATCTTGGCAACGGGGGATGCAAAGAAGGCCTTACTTTCTGGCTTGGCATTTTCTGCATCAATGTTTATTTCATATTTCTTGATGGGGCTTGGTCTTTATAAGGCATTGGGTCTTGGTGGAATCTCAGATTGGTTTTTCCTTGTAATAGGTTGGCTTGCAATTATTATTGGAATTTTTAATCTGAAGGATTATTTCTGGTATGGTAAAGGTTTTCTGATGGAGGTGCCTATGGCCTGGCGACCACGACTAAAGAGTCTTATCCATTCCGTAGCAAGTCCTTGGGGTGCTTTCGCTACCGGTTTTATTGTTAGTTTGTTTTTGTTGCCATGTACTAGTGGGCCATACATTGTTATCCTGGGCATGTTGGCAAAAAATACATTTGATATCCAAGCTGTCCTATATCTTCTCTTGTATAACCTAATCTTTATTTCTCCAATGATTATAATTACACTGGCAGTATATAAAGGATTTGATCCTGCTAAAGCTGAAGAAATGAGACAGAAGAGACTAACTATCCTTCATCTCATAACAGGAGTCATCATGATAATAATGGGTATTGTAATTTTGAAAGGGTGGCTGTAGTTGCAAAAGTTTGATAACAAAAACCACCCAGTTGGGTGGTTTTTGTAAGTTAGTTGATATTATCTATAGGGAATCGTAATTTGTAATCGTCTATTGCTTCCCGTGTTTCAATTTCTAGTTCTTTTCCTTGTTGATAAAGAAGATATGTTAATCCAACAAAAATTATTATTGGTAGAACAGTGGCGAAAATACTAAGCAGTATGTGATGGTTATCTTTTTCTTTTATACTACGAACAAGAGCAGATACTCCAAAAATGGCAGCTACAAGCATTATAAGCACTTGTATGAGCGTGTATGGGAAAGCAAACAACATTACTACAGCCACAGCAGTGAGTAAAAAACTAGTTACAAGAAATCCGATGACACCAATCTCTTTTTTCATAATAGTTTTATTAAATAAAAATAAGTACCTTAATTGTATCACATGATTTAAAACAAAAGCGCCTTTTTAGGCGCTAATGTTTGCATTGTGGAGAAGGCGAGAATTGGTCAGGAATAATTTTGTTTTCGTCAAAACAAAATTTTCACGACCCTGCCTCGCGACCTAGTCTGCTGACTAGGTGCCCGCTCCGGCTTTCGACTCCCCACATAAGGTCTCCCAGACCTTACTCCTTCTCCACTAAAAAACAAAAGCCCCAAAAGGGGCTAATGTTTTAAAAGTGGAGAGGAGGGGAAATATATCGAAACAGCTGTTTGAGTACCTTTCTCGCTTTTGGACTTACTATCAAACAAGCCCTGCTCTACAGGAGTTAGTCGAACCCGTATAGTATTTTAGTCATAAGGGGTCACAAGAAAGTATTGAATTAACTAATTAGAATAGGATATTGGAGAATGTGGCATTTATTTTTTTAATATTGTAAAATTGATAATATGAAACTTACATCTGGGGATCTCCTTCTTTTGTTTTTTTATGCAAAAGGGGAGACGGATAACTTTAATGAGCCAATAATGGGGCGTACTCGATTGGTAAAAATGGGGTATGTGTTTGATAAGGAACTTTATAAGGATTTTATAAAAGAAAAAACTATATTCGATGACATTTGTTTACCGGAATTTTTTGCATGGGATTTTGGCCCCATGTCTAAAGATATGTTGCAGGACTTAGAGTTTTTTATAAAAATAAATTTTGTAAAAGCAATTGATGAACAAAATACTTTTGCATTTGAAGAGGCGCAAGAATTCTCAAGTTTGGCAGAAGAGTATTCACTTGAAGATGCACAGGAGCAAGAATATGTAACACAAAAGTATTTTTTGTCCGAAACAGGCAGAAAATATGTTGAGGTAAATTTATATAACAATTTGAGTGGCAAACAAAAACAGATGCTTGATAATCTAAAAAAGAGGTTTAATCAAGCGTCTCTTACAAAGATTATCGAGTACGTTTATAAAACATACCCAGAATCTACAGTGAAAAGCAAAATTGCAGATAAGGTTCTGAGCACATTAAATTAAAACATGAATTATCAAGATATCATGCCTGCCGTTATAGTAGCACTTGCCCCAGGTTTTAGTCTGCTTGTGTCTGCTACTTCAATTTTTAACTTAAATAAAAAGGAAACAGATCAACTATTTGAAGATATTCGTTTGTATATTCAAAAGGTAAAGGTTGAAAACATATATAAGATTATTTTTCCAGAAAGTATCGGGATAAATAAAGAAAATAATCAATCTGATGTTAATACCGATGCACTAAAGAGTATTTCTAAGGACATTGATGGGATAGAGGAATTACAGGAGGAGCTCAGTAAGGTGAAAAGATATTCAAATTTTTATTACAAGTCACTTTTCTGGTTACTTTTTCTTGGGGTAGTACTCATTTTTATAAACCTTTTTAAGCTCCATTTGAGTTTTATAGAAGATAATTATGTTATAATTGATTTGATTGTTGTTTTATATGTTTCACTGAGTTTCTATTCTTTTTGGGGAAAAATAGAAAAACTAAAGGAAAAATATGGTAAAGAATACACTTTATAATTTTACAGAGAGAGAGATGGTGATAGGCTTTTGTAAGCTTCTCGAAAGTAAAAAATTAACATTTAGTGTGGAAGTTCCTTTTTATAATAAAAGTATTGATCTGGTCTATTATAATGAACAAGGTATTTTATGTGCACTGGAATTTAAAATTCACGACTGGAAAAAAGCTCTTAAACAAGCAAGTGATCACCTGATAGGTGCTCAGTCATCTTATATTTGTATTCCTTCAAACAAGGATAGTGATGAGCTGCGCAGGGTTATAAAGGATTCAAAATGTGGTTTAATTCTTTTTGATTTTGACGCCAAAAAAGTTCTTGTGGTTGAAGAAAGTAAAAATGAATTGGTGTGGGAAGGGGCATCAGAACTGCTTCAAAAAGGGTTTCAGTATTCTAAAGAAAATAATAATTACAGTCGATTATTAGCAATATGACAAATAATATAAAACATATTTTAAGATACGGAACTAACGCAGACCAAAAGTATTTCAGTGGTGATTTTGAGTCTTGTTATGACATGGTTGCAATAAATGCTAACATGATAGCGTCTTCTCCTGACGCTCTCGCTTTGTTTGTGGGTAAACAAACAATCAACAAGCCTTTCTTTGTTGATCCAATTACTCACTTATTTCAGCATAGTCAATCTTACATCTCTGGTGCCAACGGAAACATAAAAAAGTCTATTGATAATCTTATTTCTAAATATGCTATTGGGATAATTTCAGAAGATGCGAATACTCAGGATAAGTATGATCTCCTTAAAAAAGAGATAAAAAAGACAAAATTAGAAGATAATTTTGTTTCAAAATTTGCAAAAAATGTTCTGGATTACCAGGAAAATTTAATAAATGGTAAAAAGAATCCTGGGGATTATAAGAAATACGTTGCATTTGCAAAGGCTGAAGATCCATTAATGGCAGATTTAGAAATCCACCAAGATCCTGACTTTCTCGTTGCCCCATATTTTTATATAGACGAGTACTTGTGGGTAGATAAAAATATAGAACTTATAGAGATCTCAAAAAAAGTAAGTAATAAAAAAATATATGCCCAGATAGTTTTAAGTAAGAGATTGTTTGAGAGGAGTTATTTGAGTGGCGAGGGCAATCAGTTTGAAGAAATGATAAAAAAATATAAAGAGACTTCATCAGACGGTTTTCTTGTATGGTTAGATGGGTATTCTGAGCACGAGCAAGTATCCAGTAGTTTGAATGAATATTCTAAATTTCTTAAGGAATTAAAAACGCAAGGTAAACCTGTATATTTATTATACGGAGGTTATTTTTCTATTTGTCTAATAAATGCAATTTCGGTAAATGCAGTGTCTCACGGTTTGGAGTATGGAGAATCAAGAGAAGTTGTTCCGGTTGGTGGGGGAATACCAACTGCAAAATTTTATTTTTTACCTCTACACAAGAGGATGATATTAAAGGATATGCTTGCCCTTATCATTGATCTAAAAATTAACAGCAAGGAGGATTTTTTTGAAAAAATATGTGATTGCCCCACATGCAAAGAATCAATAGGAAGTGACGTGTTAAAAGATTTTCAAAGTACATATGGAATCACTAAACCATCGACTTTCAAAAGGGGTAAAACACTTGTTACTATGAGTTTTTCAACTACTGAAACAAAGAGTAAATCCCTGAAACATTACCTTTATAATAAAAGAAAAGAATTTGAGCAGGTTTCAAAAGAAAATCTTAAACAAATAATAGACAAGTTGAATAATGATATAGAAGCGTACAAGTCTTTTGTTAGTTTAGATAACTACCAACATCTGTTAGAGTGGGAAGAATCCTTAAAAAACATATCTTCAAATTCTGAACAAGAAACTGCGAAATAAGGCTTTTTGTGCTAAAATAGAGAAACAACTGAATAAGTAAGTAGCCTAAACCAGTAAGTGATTATTGGCATGGCGAAGAAGTCCAGTAACGACTAAAAAACCCATCATATGGGGTTGTCGTTACTGGCCGTATCGGGAAACTGGTACGGAGGGGTTCGCCCCTCACCCATGTGGTGGGCTTTTTGTTGCCTATCACTGGGTTTTACCAGTTAAGCAATAAACTTATGATCCAATTTATTACAGATTTAGGGTTTAAGGCGTTCTTTGGCTTCTGGGGGGTTGTAGCAATTGTGGTTGTGGTAGTTATTATTTTGGCAATTTTAGCAGCTGTTTTTAAGTGGTAAAACCACACTATAAAATTAAGGAAAATTACCCCTTTTTACTTTTTTAGATAAATTGATGCTATAGCTATAGATATCAACGTATAATTCATAATTTACACAAAAAACAAAAGGGTAAAAAAGGTTAATAAAACCCCAATTTCAAAGGTGTGGTTTGGGCGAGTAAATAGGGGTTTTAGACTGCCCGTGGATAAGTTGGTTTTTATAAATCTTACATTCGTGTATAATTTGATATATGAAGAAAAAAGAGAATCCAGATTCTTTCATAGAGAGAAAAGAGGAATATCATAAGGAGTTTGAAAAGTATCACTCCTCTAAGGAGTATGAGGGCTTTTGGCGAAACATGAGGATAAAAAAATTTAATGTAGTTGATACAGAGGTTAATTACAGGATGATGCATCATTGGGGAGTAAATGATTTGTTGCCTGACGGGGTTATTGAGGGCGGTGCTTGGAGGAAGTTTACTCTTGTGGAACTTGTCTGGGTAAAAGCGATTGTAAGGATGAGAAATGCAGGCATTTCTTTGGATAAAATTAAACTTGCAAAAGAAAGTTTAATTAAGTTCGATAAGAAGAAGGAATCATACCCGTTGTTAGAATTTTATATTGCCCAAGCTTTGAGTACTCAAAACGATCCATGTATCATTGTAATTTCAAACGGTGATACTTACTTAGGCTCTATCTCGGAGGTAAAATTTGATAAAATATTTAAAAACCATTTTGACGTTCTGCTGCTTTCATTAGGGTCTATTCTCACTAATTTAGGATTTAAAGTATCCGAAGATATAGTGAGCTTCTTAAGCGAGGAAGAAGGCGTTACGTTATCTGAATTGCGCTCGGTTACAAATAAAAAAGTTGAAGTTCAGCTTAATAGGGGGAAAATATTTCAGATAGAAAGTACAGAGGTTATTCAGAATCCGCCTTCTTATTTAGATATACAAAAAAAGATAAAAAACAACCGCATGTACGGAAAGGCAACTTTCCAAGCGGAAGACGGAGAGACTAAATCTCTTGAGATAACAAAGAAGAAGAGATTTGGTTGAATTTGCTATTGGGATAAACCAAAGCATTACACAAAAGATATGCGCTATCAGGAAAAACTGAATCGATATCGCAACCATGAAAAAACATGGTCACAATCGAGGAGTATCGAAAGATACTCAATGATCAAAAGACTTCGGATGAGGATATTATTAAACGCATAAAATACCTTGAAGTATTTTGTCGGAATGTGATTAGGTCTGAAATAAAAAGTCATGTCAGCAAAAAACAAAAAGAATCTAAATCAAGATAGTAACCCTAATCCACTTCACGATAGACACGGTCTCATATATGCTCGCGTATCGAGTAAAAGGCAGGAAACTGACGGTTCTGGCTTACAGAGTCAAGAAGGGCGCTGTAGGGCTCAGTTAGAGCAAATTAAGGTGCCTTATGACAGAACTTTCCCTGATAGTTTTACCGGTGCTGGCGATTTTGTGAAGAGGCCAGCTATGAAACGGATGTTGGATTACATTGATAGAAATCCTCATAAAAAGTTTGTAGTAGTATTTGATGACCTTAAAAGATTTGCTCGGGATGCGAAGTTTCATTTTGAACTCAAAACAGCTTTTAAGATTCGCGATGTAATGTTGAGATGTCTGAACTATAACTTTGATGAAAGTCCAGAAGGACAATTTGCAGAACTTATCTTTGCTGGTCACGCAGAACTTGAAAGACATCAGAACAAGCGACAGGTTATTCAAAAGCAAAGAGCAAGATTAGAATTAGGATATTGGGCATTCGGTAGTAAAAGAGGTTACAAAATGACGAAAGATCCACAGCATGGGATGTTATCTCTTCCTAAGAAAGAGGATGTAGATTTGTTAAAACCAGCTTTGGAGTTATTTGCGAACGGGACCTATGTAAGAAAAATTGATGCGTGTGATTTCTTGATTAAAAATGGTTTTTGGAAAAGAAAATATGCCTCAGCATATATTGATAAGTTCACAGAGATTCTAAAAGATCCTTTCTATATGGGGGATATTTATTTTCCCAAGTGGGGCGTTACTCGTAGAAAAGGGCACCATCAAGGAATCATATCAGCGGAAACTTTTGATTTGATTCAAAAGAGATTAGATAAAAATGGAATAACTAAAACCATTAGAAAAGACACAACGGAGGATTTTCCGTTAAGAGGATTGCTATCCTGTTCTGGCTGTGGTCACAGCATAACGGCTGCCTGGACACGTTCTCGACAGAAATTATTTCCGTATTATTTCTGTCAGAATGGAGATTGCGAATTTGGTAAAAAATCTATTAGAAAGAAAACCATTGAGGATGAGTTCGGGTTGTTACTGAGGAAAACTAAATTAAGGAGAGAAGTCGGTAACGTGGTTCAGAAAGTTTTTGATAGTGTGTGGGAAGAAGAGATCAGTGTTATGAAAAAAGAGGAGGGGTCTTTAGATCGCAAGAAAAGCGATCTAAAGAATAAGGCAAAAGATCTTACCGATATGATATTGAGTGCAAAAAATGATAAGGTGAAATCTGCTTACGAGAATAGATTAGAGGAAGTGATGCAAGAATTAGAGTCTGCTTCAGAGGTAGTTCCACTAAAACAAATCGACTTAACAATTCCTTATCGAAACGCATTAGACATATCAGTCGGGTTAGTAGAGAACCCTTATCCTATATGGGAAAAGATGTCAGTCGTGGGTAAACATCAATTATTCTTCTTTATTTTTGACGAAAAATTGAGGTATAGCAAAAAGGAAGGTTATCGAAACAATAATCTTCCTTATGCTGTAAGGCTATTTGAGGAATTTGCTACTACAAATCCCCGTGATGTGGAGAAGGGGGGAGTCGAACCCCCGTGCAAATAAGTTTTGATAATGTTTCTACATGGTGTAGAAGATTTAAGTGTCTCAACTCTCTTTCTTTAAATCAACAAAATAAAAGAGAGTCCAGTTTTCTTTGCTTTAGTTTCGTTCCGAAACAGAAACGATTCCTAGTCCGATGATATATCAACTATTTCCCGTAACAGACTTCAGGGAGTAGCCGCCACTTTGGGTTAATTCAAAAAGAATTAAGCGAAAGCGAGAGCGAATCCATTCGCCATAAATGGAGAAGGGACTGCTTTTGCAAAGGTGTTTTTAGCATCTATGCTTTCTCATAGTTTAAAGAGTTGTGAGAGCTCTACCATGCACATTGTCAAAGAATTTACTTGTCTAAACCTGTCATCCCCCTGGAATATAGGTCGGGGTATGTGTTTCAGAGAGACACGCATAAATTCTTGCTAGAATTTTGCTTGAGTTCGCGCCGTCGCGCTCACTAGTCTCTCTTCAAAACATACCCCGACCCACACTTTAGGCGAACGATAGGGAACTATCTATCCTTAAATTCTCTACTCGTTTCTCTTTCTGTGGTTTGTTTTTTCAAAGTTTCTCGCTTGTCGAATTTCTTTTTTCCCTTACCAATACCGAGATCAAGCTTCAAAACTCTACCCTTATTATACACCGAAATAGGCACTATTGTCAATCCCTTTGTTTTTTCTATATCTCTAAGCTCCTTTATCTCCTTTTTGGTTAGGAGTAATTTGCGGTTTCTGCGGGGGTCGAAGTCTGCAAAAGCGTTTTTCTCTTGAAACGGCGGAATAAAGGCATTTACAAGAAACGCTTCGTTGCCCCTGACCGTGACATAAGCTCCCTCAAGGGAACCCAGACTCTTGCGAAGGGATTTTACCTCAAAACCAAAAAGTTCCATACCTGCATTGTATGTGTCTCCGATTTCATAGTTGAAGCGTGCCTTTTTGTTTGTGATAAGTGACATAACCCTTTGATTATAACACATTTACATGTTTTCTTTTGTCTGTTTTGGTGTATACTGGTGCTACTATGGAAATGCCCACAAATCCCTCAAAAAATAAGGATACTATGAAGAAAAAGAACAAAGACGGTAAGGGTCCAGAAGAAAACTCAATTATGAGTTATGTGGTTTCTGTCCTGGTGATTTTTGTCGTACTTTCTGCTGTTTACTCTTACATATCAAACTCAATGACGGACAAGACGGTGGAAGTTCCTATCTCACAAATTTCTACAGACATAAAGTCAGACCTTGTTAAGTCTATTGTTGTTAAGGGTGATGTCTTGGATGTGGAATACAAAACAGGCTCAACAACTGTTTCAAAGAAAGAAGAGGGTGAGGCCTTGCTCCAAACTCTTGTGAATTACGGGGTAACAGAAGAACAGCTCAACACAATTAAAATTGATATCAAAAAGGAGAATAGTTTCAGTTACTGGGTTATGAACTTATTGCCGATTATTTTCCCAATACTTTTTATTTTGGTTTTTATTTGGTTTATATCTAGACAAATGAAAGGTGCCGGCATGCAAGCTATGACATTTGGTCAGTCAAAGGCCAGAATGATAGACCCCAACGACACAAACCAGAGAGTGACTTTCAAGGATGTTGCTGGATGCAAGGAAGCAAAAGAAGAACTGGCCGAGATTGTGGACTTCTTGAAAAACCCAAAAAAGTTTTTGGATATTGGAGCACGAATTCCAAAGGGCATTTTGCTTATGGGTGCGCCCGGCACAGGCAAGACTCTACTTGCACGGGCGGTTGCTGGTGAAGCTAGGGTAGCTTTCTTCTCTATTTCTGGTTCAGAGTTTGTGGAGATGTTTGTCGGTGTTGGGGCTTCCAGAGTGAGAGACTTATTCCTAATGGCTAAGAAAAATTCTCCAGCTATTATCTTTGTTGATGAGATTGATGCGGTTGGTCGTGTTCGTGGTGTGGGTGCCGGCGGTGGAAATGATGAGAGGGAACAAACCTTAAACCAAATCCTAGTTGAAATGGATGGTTTTGAGCCCAACGAAAAAGTTATTGTTATGGCTGCCACAAACCGTCCAGATGTTTTGGACCCTGCACTACTGCGTCCAGGAAGATTTGATAGACGGGTGACACTTGACTTGCCAGACAGAAAGGACCGAGAGGATATTCTACTTGTACATAGTACGAAAAAACCATTTGCTGAAGATGTAAATCTCAAGGTTATTGCAGAACGCACGCCTGGATTCTCTGGTGCCGATCTGTTCTCTCTTATGAACGAAGGTGCGATATTGGCCGCCAGAGAAAACCGCACAAAGGTTTCCCAGTACGACCTTATCCGCTCAATTGAAAAGGTGATGCTTGGACCAGAGAGAAAGAGCCATATTCTTTCCGTGAAAGAAAAAGAAATAACTGCGTATCACGAAGCTGGACATGCTGTGCTCGCTTCCATTCTCCCTTATGCCGACCCGGTTCACAAGATTTCTATTATTGCTCGTGGACATGCCGCTGGATATGTTCTCCATCTTCCACTCGAAGACAACAAACTCCAATCAAAAAAGGAGTTTCTAGATGACATCGCTGTTTCTCTAGGTGGCTATGTTACAGAGAAAATACTGTTTAATGATTTGACAACTGGTCCATCAAACGATTTGCAGGTATCAACTGCACTAGCTCGTGATATGGTTACAAAGTACGGCATGTCGGAGATGCTCGGCCCCGTGGCTCTAGAGGGGCAGGGGGGCAAAGTTTTGTTTGGTCGTGGAGTAGAAGAGAGAGAGTATTCGGAAAAGGTTAGTGCAGATATTGACTCGGAGGTTTCTCGAATAATGAGAGAGGCTCATGAGAAAGCGGAGAAGACTATTACATCAAACAGAAAACTTCTAGACAGTATAGCCAAGAGACTCATAGAGACAGAGACAATAGAAAGAGCAGAGTTTGAAACAATCCTTCTAGCAAACGGAGTTACACCAAAGAAGAAGCTAGATATTGAACATCAGAAATAAAAATATCTGTATAAAGTATAAGGTATAAAGTATAATAAAAATATGAGAGAAAACCTAGAACACGGAGGAAATATTCCAGCAACTGAATTACCAGTTGACATGGCAGTGGCAGAAGGGAAGGCAAGGGAGCATGCCATTCTGGTCTTGGGAGAAATCAGACAACAGGTTGCTGTGATGGGTGCAAACGATTCTGAGATTCCGAAATTAAATGAAATTATTGAGTTGTTGGAAATGGGTAATATAAATCCAGAAGAGGCCATAAGATTGGCTATTGAGATAAGAGATGGCAAGGCTGACTACCATTAGTTTTTAAATACAAAAAAGTATGTTAATTTGGTATAGTTACATATACCAACATCCGCCCTTAGCTCAGTTGGTTAGAGCACAGAGCTTATACCTCTGGGGTCCCAGGTTCGAGTCCTGGAGGGCGGACAAACAAAGAAAGCGCTTAGGCGCTTTTTTGTTTGTCTGCACTCAGGAAGCTCTGGGAGAGCTTCCGTCAGGACTCGAAAACCTTTGATAGTTTTTTGTGAGTTTACGAAACAAAAAACAGAAAAGGTGTACCGTTCCTGTAAGGAAAGAGTCCTGGAGTGTTTAGTATACCTTGACTTTGTTCCCAATCCCGTGTATAATATACTAAGGTAACAGCAATGCCCTTAACTGGGCGAGGAGGAGTCGTGGACAAGAAGCGTGCAAACAGACTCATGTGGCTTCAGTGGTTTCTTACTGGTCTGGGCGTGGCTTTGGCTCTGCTCGGCATCGTGACCTACGCTGGCGGGTGGTGGCTTGGCAATATCGCCAAGTTCATTTCAATCGTGATTTTCTGCGTCATGATGCCGGCGGCTGGGTTTACGCACTTCGGCGCTGATCGCTTGGTCCAAGCCGGGCCGGGATTCGATGGGCGTCCCAGTGTGGTTCACCGCCAGTATCCCGCTATTGGTGGGCTCTCGACGGGGTACAGCATTGTGTATCTCGTGTGGCTCATCGGTGCGATTCTCCTCTAGTCTCTCAAAGCGGTCAGGCTGTCTCGGACACCCTGATCGCTTCGTCGTCTCAACTTAAAACATATTTGACTTTTTTGCATAAAGTGATATAACTTCGATAGGAGGTGCTCGGTGCAACAGATCGTGCTCTGGATATTGATTGTCGTCATGGCAATCTACATCAGACAGATTGCCACAGGTGATTCTGTTCCAAACCCCGCCACATGGCTTGTCATGTCAGTGGTTGGGGTGATCAACGCAATCACCTACGGGGTTACGATCCACTGGGATTTGTGGCCGACCTTGGTCGGAGCAGTTCCGGCCGTCGGGATTATTATCACCTTTCTTTTTTCTTACCTGCGGGGAAAGTTCTCTCCACTCGGTACTAGGGAAAAGTGGGTGATTGGTATTGCCATGGCTTCGGTCGTGGTGTGGAGGACGGTCGGAGCCGACGTTGGAAACATCGTTGTTCAGATTATCTTTCTCGTGGCCTTCTGGCCAACAGCTGCACAAATAATTCGTGGTCGAAAAGAGAAATCATTGCCGTGGGATTTGGCGCTAGTCGCCTACACCCTCATGGCAGTTAGTCTCTTTTTGGACAAGAGGCCCAGCCTCTTTTCAAGGGAAATTGCCATGATGGCTTATCCCTTCTCACGAATTCTGATGAACGGGACAATCGCTGTTCTGTGTCGTCTCAAAAAAGTCGTCTGACCTTCGTTGGTAGGCGGCTTCGTCGTATATATTTGAATTAAACTATTTACCTCGGAAATTCTTCCAATAACTCATTTGAGTTATAGAACTCTGCACCAAGTGAGCCAAAGCTGTACACATAGTCACCGATTTCTATTTTTGCTCCGCCGGATTTTGGGTCATTTTTAGGCACAGAGTGACTAAAACCAATATTATATAGTGTAGAAACAACCTCTGGCTTTTTTGCAATATCAAACCCAGCTACTTTCCACTGATTCATCATTTGTTTTATGTAAAGTCCCGCATATAGATAGCTGTAGTAGTGGTCTCGCTGGTTGGTCATCCTGGTAAACCTTTCTTCTGTTACATCAGTTGTTTTAAAATCAAGTAAGTTCTCAAAACTTTTTCCGAGATAGAACTCGGAGCTAGCATCTTTCAAATTATTCTCTATTTGTATTGCTGTTTCTTCCTTTACACCCATCACTCCCCAAGAAAACTTTGTCTGACTACCAAGAATCTTCAGCGGTTCAAAAAACTTTTTATACGATTCTCGCTCTGTGTAGAACAAACGAAGTTGTTCTACTGCTAGTTGTGAGATTATAAGCCTAGGGGAGACATCTGCCGTGGCCGAAGCTCTGTATATTACGGCTTTGTCTTTCAATATTGCAGATTTGATAACCTGCCACTCGGGCAGGGTAGACCAATAGTAAGGGCCTGTGCTTGTACCTGGTTCAGTTACCACCCCCGCGCCTTCTATGAAGTTTGCTTGCTGGCTGTCTATGATTCCCGTGGTGTCTGTTGCTCCATATTTCACAGCAAAAAAACCGGCCGTTAGGAATAGTCCGATTATGGCAAAAATATAAACAATAATGTTGAAGATTTTCTTAAGCATTGAGAGTCTTGTATATCACAGATTCGAGTTTATTCAAAGTGAATTTTGTTTGTTTTTGTGTCAAAATAATTCTTGATTGTTGGGTGGTGTTTGAAGTCCTCGTCTTCTGCCACTATCTGTATTGCTTCTGTCCGACTTGCTTCTACCATCTTGATATTTTTTATTGCTTCCATAGCCAGGTCAGATATGCCCCATTGCTTTCGCCCGTACAGCTCTCCTGACCCTCGTTGTTTCAAATCAAACTCTGCTAGTTCAAAACCGTTTTTTGCTGTGACCAGGGCCTTCAGTCTGTCCTTGGTTTTTTGTCCGTTGCTTTCGGCAAAGACAAAACAATAAGCCTGGTGGTTACTGCGGATAACTCTGCCACGAAGCTGGTGGAGCTGGGCCAGACCGAACCTCTCTGCACCCTCTATTATTATCATTGTTGCATTGGGGACATTCACTCCAACCTCAACCACCGAGGTAGCCACAAGAATTTTTGTTTTGCCAGAAGAGAAATCTGCCATGGTGTTTTCCTTTTCCTTGGGTGTCATCTTACTGTGAAGAATATCAATCATATACTCGGGAAAAACTTCTTTGTTGAGTCTTTCTGCTTCAAGTTTTACTGATTTGGCAATGACCGCTAGCTCTTTCGTGGGGTCTGGTTCATCTATTCTAGGACAAATTACATACAGCTGTCTCCCAGTTCTCAATTCCTTGCGGATATCTTCATAAGCATTATTCCTTTCAGTGGGCAAAATTATTTTCGTAATAATGGGAAGTCTTCCGTGAGGCATTTGGTCGAGAAGAGTTAGGTCGAGGTCCCCGTATATTGTCAGGGCAAGAGTGCGGGGGATAGGTGTTGCGGTCATAGAAAGGAGGTGTGGCACCACGGTATCTTTATCAGTTAGTTTTTGTCGCTGGGCTGTTCCGAATCTGTGTTGCTCATCAATAACTACAAAGGCCAGATGCTTGAACTTTACGGACTTTTGTATAAGTGCATGTGTGCCTATAAGGATAGGTACTTCACCGTTTGCCACCCATTTTAGAAGCTGTGCTCTGGAAATACTCGTGGGCTTCGTTGGGTCGCTTTTAGAAGGGAAAATCGCACAACCACTTCCTGTAATCAATCCGATTTTTATTGGCAGGTGTTGAAAATAGCCAATAAAGTTTTCATAGTGTTGTTTGGCCAGTATTTCTGTCGGCACCATATAAGCCGTCTGCAAATTCCCAAACACCTTTCCTTTTGGGGGCGTTTTTGTTATGGCATAAATAGTTGTGGCGGCAACAGCTGTTTTGCCAGAACCCACATCTCCCTCAAGTAGGCGGGACATTGGAAAGCCACGCTTAAAGTCACTAACAATGGACTGGATAGCGTTTATTTGTGATTCTGTTGGCTCAAAAGGAAACCTTTTTACAAAGTCCGCAATATCTTTTTGGTCTATTCCAATCTCAAAAGCTTTCTTTTTATTCCACAGTTTTCTTTCCTTCTGTTTCTGAAGCTGGATAAAAAATATTTCCTGGAAGGCAAATCTTTTTCTAGCGGATTCCGCATCGGCTTCCTTCTTTGGGGTGTGAATCCAGATGAAGGCGGTTTTTATACCAGGTAGATTATATTTTTTTAGAATTTCTTCTGGGATGGGGTCGGCAATTGTATCTAGAATACCTCGAGACATGATTTTCTGTACTGCATGATAAATCCAATAAGAGGTTACACCCCTGCTTTCCGGATAGACAGGGTACATTACATGCGTATCTTCTTCTGATTCTGTATCGTGGACAAAAAGTGAGTCTCCAACAGCTGTGGGTATTTTATCAACCACTTCTATCTTCGGGTTACTCATGTAGAGCTCGCCCCGTCTCTCGGCTACCTTTCCTTCCACTCGAACAAGCTGTCCCTCGTGAACCATCTTGGCAATGTATGGCTGGTTAAACCAAACGATTTTTATTTTATTAGTATCGTCGGTTACCACCGCCTCTGACATGGGGATTTTTTTGACGAAGGCCTTGCTTGTCTTGAGGCCAGATATTCTCCCGAAAACAGTAGAGTCGTCACCTTTTACGAGCGACTCAATAGTTTTCATCTGGCTTGTGTCTCCATATCGGACAGGGAAGTAGTACAGCAAATCTTCCACCGTTTTAAGCCCAAGCTTATCTAGAGCCTTCTTGTGGTTTGGGAGTATTCTAACTATTTCGGACAGCGGGGAAAGTAGGTTCATGACTCTATTGTAACATCAGTTTCTTGTATACTTCGTATTCTGCCATTGCTCCGTTTATTCCTCTGTGAACCTCGGGTTCTGGGGGGATTTCAAGATATTCACAAATCGACTTCAGACTCCAGCTCTTTATTTTATCGTGAGGTATCTTGGCCCATGCTAGGGAAAATATATCTACTTTGTGTCTGTCAAAATTATTTTCTAGGCTACACTTTTTCAGTGCCTTTGATATGAAGTCATAGTCTAGGGTCATGTTGTGAGCACAAAACATTGTTTGGTTTGTTTTCTCTTTAAACATTTCCATGGCGTTCTCTAGAGGGATTGAGTTTCTCCAGCTTTCTTCTGTGTAACCATTTCTCGCATAGGCAAGCGGGTGACATATCTCTGGGTGGAGGGGCTTCACCCTTACATCAAGCGTGTCTAGGATTTCAAAACTTTGGTCGTCAAAAACAACCAGGCCAATTTCTATTATTTCGTTTATCTCTGCATCAAGCCCCGTTGTTTCTACATCTACAATAGATATCTTCATTTGGATATTATATCACCAAACTAAAACTAGACATTTTGTCTCCGATTCTGGTTTTCAATCTGGCGGACAGAGTGGGAGTTTCTTTTTTAATTTCAATTCGTCGTCACTCATTGAAATTCAAAACGGGAATTTGCGACATTCGCTGGTGCGAACGTAAACCGCAAATTCCTTCGAATCCCACACGTAAACCTGCGGTTTACTTCTGCGGTGACGATTGGCACAACTTTGAACCCAAGCGGCTCAATTTCAACTGGGCTGATAAGGTTATACGAGAATTAAGGCAAATCTACTATGAGAAACCCGAGTTTTTTGATGTTCCTACTTTTGCCCAGAAACAGTATTAAGTATCTGTTCGACTTCTTTGTCAGCAATCTTTGAGCCTGCAAGACGAGTGGATGCACCAGTAGAGGCAATAAGCGTGGCACGTTGAAGCTCCTCCAGACGGTCTGGTAAAATATCAAGATTGCTTTTTGTGCGTTTAGATTTCGTCATACCTAATCGAGCCTACGGTTCTACCCTCCTCATTAACAAGTCATATCCGCCCCCAGGCCATTTCCAAGTACCATTAATAATTTTACCATCTTCGCTGAATTGGCCTCTGAATGCCATGCCTGAGTCTTTGCTGTTCAACCAAAATTGAATGGTGCGATCGTCCACTTCCCAAATGTACTTGTAGTGGTAGCCACTACTGCTCTCAAACCAGTGTCCGACAATCTCTGAGCCGGGCTCAGTTTCTTCCCAACCCATCTCATGACCAATGATCATCATTCCTCTAATGCCTTTTTCTTCTTCATGGTGGTAGGCCAGAAAATGTCCTCCCGGTAACCATTCGAAAACATCTTTTCCGCTCCATTTCGCTTTCGTCTCAAGATCACAATGCTCAAGATTCCAAATCCCCACTAATTTATTGAGTTGTGCAAGTTCTTGGTTTGGCATGTTTATAATTTACCTAGTTCGAATCCTTTCAGGGTTCTTACATTTTAGCACTTTTGCGTTTTAAAATGTAGCGCAAAATAAGGGAATTTTGACGCTCCTTTTCAAAAAATTTTGGGCGGTAAATTCTTTCTAATCCAAAAACTAAAACCGGCTTTTTGTAAAAGTCGGTTTTAGCGTCGCTAACCTAGGAGTCCTGCCAAATGCAGAAGATAGAGAAAGAAACCAGTGGAGACAAGGACTATTGCCCAGCCAAGGGCTAATCCAACCGGAGAGCCCCATTCATCCCATCTGTGCCTTCGTGGTTTAGACCAGTCGTAAGGTTCTTCCAACATTTGCTTCTGCAAGGCTTCTTCATGAGCCTTGTTGAATTCTTTTTGATCCATAGTTGTGAAAGAGACATTTGAATTGCGCCATCCAATCGACCATTTATTTTTGGATAGTTTGGGGCTCTTGATTTTTTGATTGGGACTCCTTTGTGCGTCTCAAGAGCAAGACAGGAGTACAAATTCCAATATTTAAACTATAGCTTATTTTTTCTTTGACGGCAAATTCTTGATATTTACTCATAAGTTCAAAGATGCCAATCTGGCGGACAGAGTGGGATTCGAACCCACGGTACCCGTTAGGGTACGGCGGTTTAGTAAACCGCTACCTTAAGCCACTCGGTCATCTGTCCAAAATGTACTAATTACTATACATTATTTGTATTATTTTGTATAATGGAGCCATGCTGGAGTTGTCTAAATACAACAGGATAAGATTTCATAAGGAAGGAGTTCAGACTAAGTTTATTTTAAAAGCAAGGAAAACTTTAAATTTAA
>Ga0076017_112_pt1 | contig 30515 bp, 35 predicted proteins | sample RifGroB1_FD_68079 | JGI IMG/M metagenome (GOLD analysis project Ga0076017, IMG submission 68079) | Parcubacteria bacterium GW2011_GWB1_40_5 | reverse complement strand
TTTAAAAAGAATAAGAATTTACGGATAGAAGAGATGTGTCTCTTAAGAGACGATGCAGCAAGCGATTCTGAATTATCTCTTTTAAAATACTCAACAACGCTTTCATCTATAGCTTTAGGGTCAAGGCTTGAGAAGTATTTGCAAGACAACGGCGTTTCCCAGCAAGAAATAAATGCAATGGATCCGAAAACTGCCTGGCAACGAGCAAAAGAAATCCGGGGAGGTTCGCCCGGTCCGCGTGGGCCAGCGCCGCAAGGAGCGGCTCAACCCCTGCTTGATCTTTGCGCTTATAATAATTTAATGATGGCTCATGTTGATGTCGAACCAGTTGCAGAAGAAGAGATACTTTCAATAAAGACGAGTCTAGAACAGCTTCCAGAGATTGCTCCTCCTGTAGTGTATGTTACAAGGGAAGAGGTGTTGGCAGATTTTAAGAATAGACACCAGAATGACGAGTTCACACTTCAGGCTCTAGACGAGCTCGGAGAGAACCCACTTGGGGCAACGCTTAACATAAAAGCCAAAGACCCTTCACAGTACGAAAGCATAGTCAGCTTCTTTGGCCTGAAGGGTTCAGAGTGTAGTTCCTTGGAGAGTAAGTTTTCTATTATAGATAAGGTTAACTATTGTCAGAACAAAGATGCTATTGATCGCTTGACCAATATAATAAACTCAGCAAACAGACTTGGATTTATTCTTACAATCTTCTACACTTTCAAGATCTGTATGGTCTATAAATATTGTACTAAAATCAAAGATATCAAAAGGAATTTTATCGTTATGCTCAATAAGCTGAACTATGGGTTTTCCAGTCGTCATCTCTATACTGATTACATTCAACACACTTAGACTGGTTATATATATGTCTAGGGATGAAATATCTGTTATGAGACTTGTGGGAGCTTCTACAAACTATATCCGCGGTCCATTCTTTGTGGCTGGAGCAATATATGGCTTCATCTCGGCTATTATTACGCTTATACTCTTTTATCCTATTACTATCTGGCTTGGAAATACGACGGAGAACTTCTTTGTTGGTCTAAACATTTTCCACTACTACACATCGAACTTCGGTGAAATATTCCTTATTATTGTTTGTTCTGGAGTGGCCATTGGTTCGATTTCATCTTTTCTGGCAACTAGAAAATATCTGAAAGTTTAGTTTGACCACTTTCGTTTTTGGGTGTACAAATCTAAAGGGAGAGAAGACATGTACACCAAAAAAACCGTTGTCGTAATCGACATCAAGGCCACCACCCCGGAAACACTCTACTGTTTCAGGGAATTTCTGAGGACTGAAATGATCGCCCCGATTCTTTCTAGTGATGGATTGGACGAAAAACGTGTGGCTTACTTCGCCGGATGCTTCACACCAGAAGCGTCAAGGCGAGTTGAGACGTGGCTACACGAACACGGAATCGATTGTTGCGAGGTGGTGATCGAGACTACGGAGTGACACCAGGAGCGGACGCGAGTCCGCTCTTCGCTTTCTTGTAAAATCACTATTTTTCGGGTATTGTTTTAACATTGCGAGATCACCCGTCTCGACTTGGCAAGCTCGCGAGCCGAGGTGGATCTAATGGTAGGATATATGAGTTGTCACGTTTATGTATTAAAAAGCAATAGACATGATAAATCTTATGTTGGGTCAACAAATGATCTTGAAAGAAGATTATCAGAACACAATAACGGCAAATCAGCTTATACTTCAAAATATAAACCATGGAGTATAATTTATACTGAAGAGTTTAGTGTACTAAAGGAAGCTCGGGAAAGAGAGAGGTATTTAAAGGGTCGTAGCGGGAGAAGGTTTTTGAAAAAGATTTTTGATAATAAAAAATGACTTCTGCACAAAGCTGGGAGATCGTCTAATGGTAGGACGCATCCCTCTGAAGGATGCTATCTTGGTTCGAGTCCAAGTCTCCCAGCTTTGTGCAGAAGTCTGAATAATCGTCTAATGGCCCGTCTCGACTTGGCAAGCTCGCGAGCCGAGGCGGATAGGACACATCCCTCTGGAGGATGTTATCTTGGTTCGAGTCCAAGTCTCGCAGCTAGGAGTTTTTTGTTAAAAAAACGACGCCGCAAGAGACTTGGACTCGAACCAGGGAAGGGGTCGGGAAACGGGAGTTTCCCGTGTAGGAAGGCAGTGAGCGAAGCGAACGTTGGAAAACCGTCGGTTTCCAAGGAGTGAGAGATCCAAGTCTCCCAGCCCTGCTCAGAATTAACCTTCTAAACCCTCGTGAGCTGAAGTTTGGTATAATGTAAACATGTTTAAAAGATATATCTCATATTTAAGAAATAACCCAGAAAAGTATTGGTTTAGGGCCAAGTGGTACGGGTGGGGATGGACCCCAGCTAGGTGGCAGGGCTGGCTTGTGACTCTCATTTATATTATCGGGATACTTTCCTTTGCTTTGACGCTTGATGAAAATACGCAGGACAAGGAGGCAGTCTTCCGCCTTATTTTGCCTGTCGTGTTACTCACTGGTATTTTTTTGTGGATTGCTTACAAGACGGGCGAGAAGCCACACTGGCATTGGGGCCCACCAGATGACAAGGATTTGATATAATAGAAGTATGACTAAAAACCCATATATTAATGCTCTCGTCGCAGGTGCTTATATCGTTTTCGTCGTATTGCTTGTTACTTATGGCCCAACATTCGTTAGAGATGAGCCAGATACCATCTTCGCTCCAATGGCCATGCTTAGCTTGCTTGTTCTCTCGGTTGCTTTCATGGGCTACACCTTTATCTTCCAGCCAACACTTATGTACATAGATGGACAGAAACGCGAGGCCATAACACTTTTCACCAAAACACTCCTTGTATTCGCTGTTATAACTGCTGTTATTGTCCTTGTTGCCTTTTCAGTTTAAATAGAGAATCTTTTTCAAACCCAGTAACTTGTAGATTTGATATAATTGATACATGGAAGATATTCCAACACAGATTCAGTTTCCACATCTCGCTTCTGAGATTAGTGCAATGAGAGAAGCTGACCAGAATATGAGGAAGAGAAATCTAGATGATGATTCTTGGGAGGAGGGATTGGATGAAAACAATACAAAAAGAATGAAAGAGATTGTTCACGAGATTGGTTGGCCTTCAGTTTCAAAGGTGGGGGCGGATGCTTCTCGTGCCTCGTGGTTACTGGTTCAGCATGCTGACCACGATGTTGCCTTCCAGTCCCACTGTCTGGCTCTTATGCAAGAATTGCCTAGTGGTGAGGTGCAGTCTCGTAATATTGCCTTCCTAACTGATAGGGTTAGGGTAAATAGTGGGCAACCCCAATTGTATGGTACACAGTTTAAACAAGTTGATGGAAAACATGTTCCAAAAGACATTGAAGATCCTGAGCATGTTGATGAAAGACGAAAATCAATGGGTTTAGACACCCTGGCAGATAACATTGCACTAATGGAGTTAAGTTATCCTTTAAAATAGATTTAACTCATCAAAGGCACGATTTTGGTGGTAATATGTAGTGGAGGGGGTTCTGGTAACAAATTTTGGAAATAATTTTATGAAAAATGTCGCAAGAAGAAATTTTTGATCAAGTCTACGAGAAATACAAGAACATATTCCCTGAAATGCTCCATAGTTCGGGTGGATTGCCAGATACAAAGGGAGTAGCGACGAGTGATGTAGATATCTCTTTATTTCATCCGAATCATGCTTCACTTGCAAAGTATTTTCCAAAAGATACAAAAATAGACAACAGTTCAATCGATAGAACCATTTATAAGTTAGAAGGATACGAACGCGAAGTAAACATTTACTGCACAGATGGCGACTGGTGGAGGAATGCTTTTTTACATAGACAGACTGAACTAGCTCTAAATGAGCGATATCCTGATCTATCAAACAAAGCCCGGATTCTTAAAAAAGATCTTGGTGTTTCAACAGAAATGGCGTGGGCGAAGGTTTTAGATCTTGACGACACTTATTTAGAAACACTGTTAGACGTTGAAAAAGTATTAGATATCGCCAATCGTGTAGCAAAGCCCACCTTTTCGCCAAAGGCATGATTTTGGTGGTAATATGTAGTGGTAGGGGGTGGGGAGCCCAGTTTTAGCCCTAATTCTAAATTAACGAACCTGTGAAATAAACACATGGCAAATCAAAATCTTACAAATGCAAAAAAGGCGAAAAATGATGAGTTTTACACTCAATTTCCAGATATTCAAAAAGAAGTCGAGTCTTATCTTGAATATGATCCAAATGCTTTTAAAGGTAAGGTGGTTTACAGCAACTGCGATGACCCGTTTGAAAGCAATTTTTTTCGCTACTTCGTCCTAAATTTTAAACGACTAGGGTTAAAAAGGCTTATTGCAACTAGTTATAAGCCGTCACCAGTCGCGAATACTCAACTAGCATTGTTTGGTGATGATGTTACCCTTAGACCAGTCAAAGGGCGACCCAAAATCGTCGCTAATAAATTTATTATCAACGAAGTTGGTGATGTGGATGGCGACGGCTCTTTTACGCTAGAGGATATTGCGAAGCAGCTTAGAACCAACAAAAACAACGAATGGACTCCACTTGAGGGCGATGGTGATTTTAGAAGTGATGAATGTGTCGAGTTACTCAAACAGTCTGACATCATAGTCACCAATCCTCCATTTAGTTTATTTCGTGAATATATTATGCAACTTTTTGAGTATAGTAAACAATTTCTCATTATTGGTAACATGGGTTCGGTTCTGTATAAAGAAATTTTTCCGTTCGTTCGAGATAATAAAATATGGCTGGGGAATGGTTTCCATGCAGGCAACGCATATTTTGCAACACCGAATACTCGTGATTATGCAACTGGAGTTTATGATCAAAAAACTGGCCTTGTAAAATTTCGCAACTGTATTTGGGTTACTAATATTGACCACGGTAAACGTCACCAGCCGATTGCTCTAATGACTATGGCGGAAAATTTGAAATTTAATAGAAAAATGCAGGGTAAAATTGTCTATGACCACTACGACAACTATGATGCAATTGAGATTCCATTCACTAACGCTATTCCTAGTAACTATGATGGAATAATGGGTGTACCAGTAAGTTTTCTTGATAAGTATTCACCTGAGCAGTTCGAAATTATGGGAATGTGCGAGAATGAGGATTTATATAAGTTAAAAACCAAATTTTATACATCGGCGGAATGTAAGCAGGCATACTTAGATAAGTTTGGAAAAAAAGGGGTTTATGATTTAAACGCCAGCGGTGTACTTATTCGTAACGGTTTAAGAGAGAAGGTTTACCAGAGAATATTAATTAAGCACAAAAAGAAATAACATGAAAACAACCTTAAAAAACGATATCACTATTAAAGAAGTTTGCGACGGCTTCGTTTACAACGAACTCGAAGGAAAAGGTTTGTTTGGTCTCTCTGGAAAACTAACTATTCAGCCAGAGTATCAGCGTAATTACATTTACGCTGACGGCAAACGTGATGTTGCTGTAATTGATTCAATTTTGAAGGGTTACCCAATAGGTTTAATTTATTTCAACCAAGTTGGCACTGATAAATTTGAAGTGCTCGACGGACAGCAACGCATTACTAGTATTGGTCGGTTTGTGGCAGGCAAGTTTGCTGTCAAAGATAAAAACGGTCACGAACAATACTACAGCGGTATGGCTACCAACCAACGAGAGCAGATCATGAACACTAAATTGTTGGTGTATTTGTGTAAAGGTGATGAGCCTGAGATTAAGGATTGGTTTAAGACTATCAACATCGCTGGAGTACCATTAACCGAACAAGAGATTCTTAATGCAGTATATTCTGGGCCTTTCGTCACTCGTGCTCGCGAAGAGTTTAGTAATAGTCAGAATGCTAATGTCCAGAAATGGAGCTCATACATCGCAGGTGACATCAAACGCCAAGCATATTTGGAACGGGCATTAGATTGGGTTTCTGGCGATGCAATCGACAATTATATGAGCATGCATCGCAATGATAAAAATATTACCGAATTAAAAAAACATTTTAATATGGTAATTGATTGGGTTTCAACTACCTTCACTGACGTTGAAAGCGAAATGAAGGGTCTTGAGTGGAATAGGCTTTACGAAACTTACCATAAGAAAAAATATAAACCCGCTACAGTGTCCGCTTCAGTTCGGAAACTCTATGCCGATGGTTTTGTTAAGAATCGTCGAGGAATATTTGAATATGTTCTAGGTGGAGAAGTTGAAACAAAACTACTTGAAATACGAGTATTTGAGGACTCAGCTAAACGTTCTGTTTACGAAGCTCAAACTGCTAGCGCAAAGAAAAAAGGAGTTTCAAACTGTTCGCACTGTGCAGTGGGTCATGATGCAACCAAAGACAAGGTTTGGAGTATTGCAGATATGGACGCCGACCATGTATCAGCTTGGAGCAAAGGGGGCAAAACAATGCTTAATAATTGCGAGATGTTGTGTAAGACACACAACCGGGCAAAAGGAAATCGGTAATATCTATAAACTATTTTATAACTTTTAGATTAGCCCAAGTTCGTCCACTTGACTCTGTTACCAATATCTCTGCGTTTTTATTTGTAGTAGTAACTGCATTTTTTGACAAAGATAAAATTGTTGCCCTATCAAAATTACCAGAAATATTATATTCCCCATTTGGAAGTTTATATTTGATACCTTGATCTGAAATAATAAACTTTCTAAAGCCAGCGGATTCCATTGCTGCATGAAGAGGTTCGTAATCTCCTAAAACAGAATTTTGCAATTCAATTCTAACGGTATATGATTTCATATTTATTTTAAATAAGAATTTTTTGCTCTTAATAATAAAATTTCACTTTGAATACCATTTATTGTGCCCTGTAAACCATTCATTTTATTGTTTGTATTTTCTTGTATATTGAAAAGTCTTTCAGAAAAATCATTGGCGACAGAATTATCACTTTTACTTGATAGTATGACTTCAACACTAACAGTTACTACGATAAATGCAAGCGCAAAAAGTACCGCATATATTATGTTTTGATTTCTTGATTCTTGTTTTTCTGTCTGACCTTCAATTTTTACAAGGCGCTCAGATAGTTCTTTTAAAGTTTCTGCTTGAGCTTGTACCGTTCCTAGAATTTCAGTTTTTGTAGGATTTTTATCGGCCATACTGTTTATTCTTTATAAAAACCAACTATGTGAAATACAGTGCTGTCAGTATTTTCCTCTGGAACTTCAGAATTTTGGATTGCTATATCTCGATTCTTATAAAGGTGAAAATCTATACCACCAAAAACAACCCCTTTGGAAAAAGTGGTTCCAGAATTAAAGTTTACACCATTTATTTCAATAGGCACCTTGGGAGATAAAGACCCGTCAGGCTTCTCATCAAAAACGTCATTAAATTTTACCCTTCTGTAGTTTTCATCCATATCTATAATTGTGGACTTATTTTACACTAATTTTAAGGTAAGGGCAATTTATATTAAAATACAAGATCCCTTGCTTGATTGAAGTCGGTGTCGGGTACTGTTTAAGGAAAAGGGGGGCAAATGCGTCGATCCTACATGCTATAATACCCACATGGAAAAGGAACCAGTATTATTCTACGGAGGGAAGTATGGCTGTTTCTCAAACCTGTCTTCTTTTGCGGTAGAGATTGATGGGAAGGTGTTGGGGGCGAATTATGGGTGTTGTTAACCCTGTTGACTTTTGGGTTAACAATTGTTAACCTTAATGAAGCCACAGGGTTAACAAAGAAAACTATGGAAAATAAAGGCAAAAAAGCAATATATATATCTGTTCAAGAACTAGCAAAAATGCTAGGTATTAGTCGCATAGCTGTATTTAATAAAATCAAAAAAGGGCAAATTCCAGCAGAGAAAATTGGCCGTTCCTATGCTATTTCAATGGAACATGTTACAGAAATAGTCGGCGGTTTAGATTCTGGTATTTTAACAGAAGAAAAAAAATCGGAAATTAAAAAGGCTGTTGAGAAAGTCGTGCAAGAGTACGGGGATACACTAAAGCTTCTAGGTAAAGAATAAACATGAAATTAAGAAGACTTAACATCACCGATATTGAATACGTCGCGTATCGTCTTGCAGAAGAGACTATGAAATGGGATGAACCGATTCCTGATTTTAGTACAAGATATACAAATTCACTAGAGAGGTGTATAGAACAACCATTTCAAGTGTTTGGTGGTAGACAACTGTATCCTGGATTGATTAAAAAAACATCAATTCTTTTCTATTTGATGATAAAAAATCATCCATTTCAGAATGGCAATAAGAGGATAGCAATGACGACATTGTTTTATTTTTTGCATCAAAATAATAAATGGCTAAAGGTGGATAACCAAGAATTATATAATTTTGCTCGTTGGGTCGCGGAGAGTAATGCTAAATTGAAGGAAGATACAGTTAGAGCGATAGAGACATTTCTGAAGAATTATATAATCGATTTAAATTAATACGAAAGAAAAAAGGGGGTCGGGCGTTTCTGCTTCACATGCTATAATACCCACATGGAAAAATTGACACCTGAAAAGAAAATAGAACTTGTGAACGAGGCAAAACTTGCGTTGAAAAATTGTTATCCAAAGGATTCAAAACGAGTTTATTTTATTCAGATACTTACTCTCTAACTCTACACGCTGAACAGTCAGCCCTGGCACATGCTGGGGCACACGGACAGGGGATAATTCATGCAATAGCTGTGGCGAGTAATGAAGATTTAGAGAAGGGTGAGTTTACTCCACCATGTCATATGTGCAAACAGTTGCTCTGGGAAACCCGTCTTCGTTCTGGCGTTCCACTTCTTATTATTCTCTCAAACAGTTTTAGTCAGACGAAGGAGGTATATATAGATGAGCTAATGCCATTGCCGTGGCCATCAAAAATATGAAAACAGTTTTTATCACTGGTGCTAGTCGTGGAATTGGAAAAGCACTTGCTAATAAATTTATGAGCGAGGGGTATTTTGTTATTGGCACTGCACTGGATGGCAAAGTTGATTTCAATCACAAAAATTTAAAAATAGTTTCATTGGATTTGTACGATGATAAAAGCATAGAAAGATGTGTTGAGGAATTAAAAAAACAAGACAGAAGAATAGATATTTTTATAAATAATGCTGGAGTTCTACTTGATGAGGGGGAAGAAAATATTGTTATAGATAAGTTAAGAAAAACATTGCAGGTTAATTTGATAGGTGGAATTGATTTAACTCAAAGAGCACTTCCGTTAATAAATGACGGAGGACACATCATAAACATTTCCTCTTCTGCAGGTTCTTTGGAAAAACTTTACCACGGTGATTATCCTGCATATAAAATATCTAAGGTTGGGCTAAATATGTTTACATCATGGCTGGCGTATAAGTTAAAGGGTAAGCAAACGGTTTCCTCGATTCATCCTGGTAGTGTAAGGACAGATATGGGTAGTGGTGAAGGAGATATAGATCCTGACGAAGCGGCAAAGTATATTTATGATACAGCTGTAAAAACAAACCTGGAAACCGGGCAATTTTGGTTCAAGGATAAGAAGTTTCCTTGGTAATTATATGAAAGCAGTACTTGCTATAAAATTCAAAGAGGATTACTCAGACAAGGAAAAGATTAAGAAAATCTCGGGTGTGTTGGAAAGTGTCGGTATCTCGAGTGAGATAATGGTTAAGGATTATGAAAAGTGGGGAGCTGTCAGGTTTACTCCACAGGAATTGATGAAAAAGACGTTTGAGATTATTGATGCGTCGGATATGTTGATTACTGAGTTTTCTGAAAAAGGTGTGGGTCTGGGTATTGAAGCGGGTTACGCATTTGCAAAAGGTAAACCCATATATGTCATTGCAAAAGAGGGGTCTGATATTTCTACGACTCTTGCTGGAATAGCAAGAGTAGTTATTTTCTACCAGAATATTGAGGAAGTGGGGGAGAAGATAGAAGCTGTATTGGAAAAATAAGTATCAAAAAAAACAAAAATTTTTGCTTTTTTTGATACTCATTTTAAATTGGTGGTTTTTCTACAGTGCTTTCTTGGATTCTACAGCTTCGGCTTCTTCACCAGCTTTTTCAGTCGCGGTAGCCTCGGCTGTTTGTTTTTCTATTCGCGCTGTTTCTTCTAGGTCAGATAGTCTAGCTAGCTCAGCATCCTTTTCCTTTTGCTGGGTCATTGCTAAGTCTACCACTTCTGCCTGATGGTTTTCTTCTAATTCTGCTCTTTCTTGTGCTTGGTCGTCTTGTAACATATATTTTTTTAGATTAATTATAATGCTTGATAATCTCAATTTACTCATCATTTTTTTATGTAATGTTTTTAAGAGTTCATAAATATTGCCGTTTAGCTAAACGATTTATTACAAATTTGACTTATTGGTATTAGTGTGATAATAATAGATTTAGGAAAACCGCAACTCGAGATTGGAGGCATCTCATGGCAGAATGCATTCGTGTGTTGGTTGGAAGTACGCGAAAGGAATCTCAGTGCGTTAGTCACTTTCGTCTCTATGCGACAAGCAACGCTCGCCGTGAGACGATGATTTTCGACGGGATGGACGGGGTCGTCATCGACAAGTTCCGGGCGACCGCAGTGAAGGGGTGCTGGGCCGACGTTGAGGGACGACCGCTTGCGATTCGGTGGTTGGTTGGCTCCAAGGGGCTCTCATTTCTCAGGATTCTCCTCCCCCGACGGATGAAGATTGTTTCCGTCACCACGCCGGTTGGGAGATGGAACAAGGCGGAGATCCTTTTCACTGAGCTCCGTGTCATCTCGGCGTGGCAGTTCTCAGTTGTCACTTCGCCTGGCGTGGAGGACAAAGCACAGAAAGCCGTGCTCTTCGCCCTCCGGAGGCACCTCGGGATGAACCTGAGGAGAATCGAGTGGGTGCTCGAGTAGAAGGGTACTCACGACGAGGGTCACACGCGACCCCCATGTACCCAGTGTTCAACCAGCCGTCCAGGAAGCCGTCGCGCTCCCGGACGGCTTTCTTTTTGCTATAATATATAGATATGAAATTAATAAAAAAGGTGCCAACTATTGACGTTAAGAGAACATTTGTTATTTCTGACCACATTACCCAGAGAAAAAATTTAGGTAATAATCACAAATTTCTAAAGGACCTTTCTGAAGAAGAATTTACTAAAAAAATACATTCCGCAAAAAAGGCAATTTTGAGATTAAAAGAAAAAAGTTTGGATAAATTAATAAGCCCCAAATGGCCCAAAAGAGTTAAATCATATAATAACAGCCAGTGGTTTTTAGCAGAGGCAAGTCCAAAGGAGCTAGGTGTTTGGAATAGGGCGGGCGGGTTGCCCTTTGACTGGACGAATGATTCCTTATTTCAGACCACAAAGAAGGTAAAAAATGCTTTAGATAAGAAATCAAAAATATTAAAACGCAGGGCAAGACACAGTATCCCAAATATTTTAAAAATTGAATCTCATTTAAAACAAAAGGAAAAATATTTGTATCCAATAGTCTTTAAAACAGATACCGGAACACAAGGAAGAAAACGTCTGAAGAAAAAAATGAAAGGAGATATTGATGATGGTTGCATGAGATCAATTGCTCTGGCAATAAGCGGGAGAAACCCCATAACTGTTTACTTTGGAATTCCTTTGAAAAAATAGTGTGGGTAATCTAGTAGTGAGGATATAAAATATATTCTAAAAAAATGTTAATATAATGTTATTAATTAATATCTTTTCAAAAATATGCAGGAACGTTTTAAAATAATCCCAGAAGTTTTTCTTTTATTCATTAGGGATGGAAAAATCTTGTTGTCTCGACGTTTTAACACGGGCTATGAAGACGGTAACTACGGGCTTCCAGCGGGCCATGGTGAGTTTGGTGAGACAATGCGAGAGGGGTGTGCACGGGAGACGCTTGAGGAAATCGGTGTGACGATTCAGCCTGAAGACCTAGAGTTTGCTCTGACACAGCACAGGTGGTGTCCAAATTCCGACAGTCCACATTCGAGAGTTGGATTTTACTTTGTTCCTAAGAAATACGAGGGTGAACCACATAATATGGAGCTAGATAGGTGTGATGATTTGAGTTTTTTTCCGCTTGATAATTTACCACCAAATGTTGTTGACCACGTATATTCAGCCATCGAAGCGTATAAGGCAGGTAGGAAGTATGATGAGTTTGATTGGGATAAACGCAAATAGAATATAGGAAACAAGGGAAATGGCGGGAGTATTAATCTTCTAGAAATTTGGTGTATAATTAACTTAGCTGGAATTCTTTCTGACAAATTAATAAATTAACTTATTACACTATGGTTTGTGAAAAATGTGGAAATCCAATAAAAGATGAAGACAGGTTTTGCACTTATTGTGGTGAGCCTGTATCTAAGGTAAATCAGGAGACTCAGCAGAGAAACCTAAATCTTGATGAAAAATGGTGGACCAGGTTTTCCAAAGTGCTAAACATTACTCTGTATATTCCACTGCTCATAATAATTTATATTGTTTGGAGTTTGAACAGCACTACTCTCGTCGGTTCACTTTTTGGCGAATACGAGTACAAAAACACATACGGAAAGGCTTTCTGGTACTCGTTTATTGTTGTTTTAATTTACGTGGCGATAATGAGAATAGCTAGAAAACTGCTTAATAATAATTTTTAAACTTTTTGTCGCAATAATTTGTGTGAATAATGTTGTATTGTCTTTCTTTTTGCCCCGAAATGAGGTAGAGTGGTCTCTTGATGCCCAGTAGTAGAAGTTGGCATTGTGCCAAAGGCACACAAAAACAGATGCCAACTTCACTACTGGGCTATCCGGTAGTGAAAATGACATTGATCCAGTAGTGAATTTTGACATCGTGCTACGCACCGTCCGCAAGTGCGGACAATGTCAAAGTCTACTACTGGATTGAATACGTAATAAATAACAAACATGATAAGGTCGAAATTAGAAATAGATAATATTAAAATAACATTCTGCTCATAGACCCAGTAGTGAATTTTGGCATAGGGCTTTGCCCAGCACATTATGTGCAATGCCAAAATCTACTACTGGGAGAGCTATGTCATTTTTCACTACTGGATGGCAAAAGATGAAACAATAATAAATTTTGATAATGTCTTCTTTAGTTTTGGAATAAAGAAACCGATTTTGAATGAAGCAAGCTTTACTGTAAGGCGAGGGGTAAAGGTGACTATCATGGGACAAAACGGTGCTGGCAAGAGCACTCTTTTTGGCCTTATCTCGGGAGACCACAAACCCGAAGAAGGCAAGATACATATTGGACAGGGATTGAGTATCGCTATGTCTCGTCAGGTAATACCGCGCTCTCAGATGGATATGACAATACGAGAGTTTTTTCAGAATTGTTTCCAAAAAAAGGTTTATGATATTGATCCCAGGATAGATACTGTTTTGGAGGCGGTAAACTTTGATGCACCAAAGGATAGAATAATAAAAACTTTTTCTGGTGGACAGCAGGCAAGACTCCTTCTGGCTTCTGCACTTATACAAGACCCGGACATATTGCTTTTGGACGAGCCAACAAACAACTTGGATAAAGAGGGTATAGCGCACTTAACAAAATTTCTTGTTGATTACAAGAAAACGTGTCTCGTCATTTCCCATGATTCCGATTTTCTAAACGCTTTTACACACGGGGTTTTGTATTTGGATATTTTCACAAAGAAGATAGAGCAGTATGTGGGGGACTATTTTGACGTGGTGGCAGAAATCTCTGCTAGGATAGAAAAGGAGAATAGAAAAAATGCTCAACTAGCCAAGGAGATTCAGCTTAATAAAGACAAAGCAAACTTTTTTGCAAACAAGGGTGGTCAGATGCGACTTGTTGCTCGTAGGATGCGAGACAAGGCAGAAGAGCTAGAGGAGGAGAAGGTTGACGTGAGACGGGAGGATAAAACCATAAGGCCCTTCGTCATACCCGTACAGCCAGATATAAATGGAGACATCATAAAGATTACTTCCTTCTCCATGTTCAAAAACCACAAGGCAGTAGCTAGGAAGGCGAATGTGGTGTTGAGGAAGAAAGAGCACTTGCTTTTGACTGGTCCAAACGGTATCGGCAAAAGTACTCTTCTTGAGGCGTTGGCTAGTGGTACTGCCAAGGGGACCGAGATTGCTCCTGGGATTAAGGTTGGATACTACAGACAAGATTTTTCTACACTAAACTTTGAGGACACGGTTCATGATTCTCTCATGAGTGTTATGGAAGAGCAGGTTGAGGAGAGTTTGCGTTCGACAGCATCTGGGTTTTTGCTCAATGGGGATTTGATGAATACTAAGATTGGCAGTCTATCGGAGGGGCAGAAGGGGCTTGTGGCCTTCGCTAGACTGGTGTTGCAGAAGCCGGGGCTTCTTATACTAGATGAACCAACCAACCATATTAACTTCAGACACATTCCTTTTATTGCAAAGGCCTTGGATGGCTATGAGGGAGCAATGATACTTGTTTCCCATGTGCCAGAATTTGTAAAACAAATTCGCATTGACGAAATCTTTCCGCTTGATAAGTAGGTTGGTGTTTTCATAGCTACTCATGAAAAGAATATTCAAGCTTTATTTCAGGAGAGTAAAAAGAAGAAGAACAAGAAAAACTCCAGGTAGAGCGGAGTTTCTTTTGCTCAAGGAAACAGCAAGAAAACTTGTGAAGGAAAGACTTGAGTACTGGAATATGCACTATAAGTTCCGGTATGTGAGGGTTAGTATCAGAAACCAGAGAAGTCGGTGGGGAAGTTGTTCAAAGAGTGGCAACCTAAATTTCAATTTCAGAATAGCAACTCTCCCTCCGAATCTTGTAGACTATATTATTGTTCACGAGTTGTGTCATTTGGGCGAGTTTAACCACTCTGAAAAGTTTTGGAACTTGGTTGCACAAAAAATTCCAGACTATGCTGAACTGAGGGCTGAATTAAAAAAGATTAGAATATCTTAAGTCCCGCCCGAGATATCTTTTATCTCTTTTTGGTGTATACTATGCTTTATATGGCAAAAAGAGCAGCAACAAATACAAAAAACAAAACTTCGCGTTCAAAAAAAACAAAGAAGAGACTAGAAATCAAGCGACTGATGCTTCTTGCAAAACGCAAGAAATAATCTTTGTTGACAAAATATGTTTTATAGTATATTATTGGTGAGTAACTAAATCTCACTAGTTTTTCTTTTGGGACTTGGGGTCCCGATACCAAATTAGTCTTGTATCTGTGACACTACTTGTTACACCTAATCTACCAGGCGATAGCCGTAGGTATTTCTAATTCAAAATAATTTATGTATGCAAGCACACATTCTTTGTCGCGTTCACCTAGGCGTCCAGCTAGTTCTGGTACGAGGACTTTTGCGCGTAAATCCTTTCCTGGCAGTAGACCAGGAGGGTCAGGCAGGTCGCGTTTCGGTGGCTCCTCTCGTGGTACTGGTGGGGGATTTAGTCGTGGTGGGAGACGTGGCAAGAGCGAGAGAATAGATATTTCCCGTTTTGTGAATAAGGTGACCATAACAGAAGATGCTATGCATTTTACACCCGACAACACCTTCCAGACTTTTCTTATTGATGAGAGTATAAAAAACACTATTACAGCCAAAGGATATATTTTGCCGACACCTATACAGGATAAAGCTATACCACAAATTCTTTCTGGCAAAGATGTTGTCGGTATTGCCAATACTGGTACAGGCAAGACAGCGGCTTTTCTCATACCACTTATACACAAGATTATACTGAACCGAAAGGAGCAGGTGATGATAATAGTACCGACACGCGAGTTGGCTATTCAGATAGATACCGAGCTAAGACAGTTTGTACAAGGCATGAGAATGTTTTCTGTCTGTTGCGTTGGTGGTGCCCCTATCAGCAAACAAATAAGAGATTTGCGATATGAGTATAATTTTATTATTGGAACCCCTGGGAGAATAAAGGACTTGCTTGACCGCAAGATGATTCGTCTAAATGAGTTTGGGACGATTGTTCTTGATGAGGCAGACAGGATGCTTGATATGGGTTTTGTAAATGATATGCGGGCTATAATGTCTGGCATGCCAAAGAACAGGCAAACACTTTTCTTCTCTGCTACTCTTTCTCAGGAAATTGAAAAACTTATCGGGGAGTTTCTACATGAGCCAGTAAGAATTTCTGTCAAAACACAAGACACATCAAAAAATGTGGACCAAGATATTGTCCGCGTGCAAAACGGAAAGGAAAAGATAGATATTCTACATGACCTATTAAACCAAAAGGAACTAACAAAGGTCTTGATTTTCGGTCGGACTAAACACGGGGTTGAGAAACTATCTCAAGTGCTAACAAAAAGGGGTTTCAGAGCCGAGTCTATTCACGGAGACAAGAATCAGGGTGGAAGACAGCAAGCTCTCAGACTGTTCAAGGATAACAAAATTCAGATACTTGTGGCTACAGATGTGGCTGCTAGGGGACTTGATATCGCTGATGTAAGCCATGTTATTAACTATGATATTCCTGCTACACATGACGACTATGTGCACCGTATTGGCCGTACTGGTCGTGCGGGCAAGCTCGGCAAGGCACTAACCTTTGTGGATTAAGTGCTAGTTTTCAAAAGTGATATAATTGGTGTTAATGAAGGCCTTTTTCCTTAAAAACTTTTTGAAAAACTGGAAAGAGGTTGGGTCAATTACTCCCAGCTCTCGTTTTTTGACTTCGAAAATGCTGAAGCACATCAATTTTCTAGAAGTCTCAATGATAGTCGAGCTTGGTCCTGGGACCGGGGTATTCACAAGGGAAATGCTAAGTAGAATGAAACCAGAGGCAGAACTAATCGCTCTAGAAACTAACAGTAATTTCTTTGATCTTCTAAGGGAAATCAAAGACTCACGCCTCACACTCTCTGAAGTATCCGCAGGAGACTTGTCTTCTGTCTTGGGTGGTAAAAAAGTAGACGCTATTGTTTCTGGTATACCATTTTCTGCTATAAAAAAAGAGGTTAGAGAAAAAATGCTTTATGAGATAAAAGATAATATAAAGGAAGGGGGGATATTTATACAGTTTCAATACTCCCTAGACTTACACAAACTTCTGAATAAAATATTTGAAAATAATGTAAAACTTGATTTTGTCCCTCTGAATGTTCCTCCGGCGTTTGTCTATACATGTAAAGTAAAATAAAAATATATGAGAAAACCGGCCTCCGCTCGAAGCGAAGACCGGCCTTTTGTTGTGCGAGGGAACGAACTGTCTACTCTACCGGATGGGAAGCCTCGTGCGCTTCACCTTCCTGGCGCAGGTCTGGAGTGACGCGAACACGATGTTCGCATTCTCCTCATCCGACACCTGGGTCAGGATGCAGGTCCAGCCACCGACGGGCAGTCCTGCAGAGACCTCAGCCAGGGGCGACTGGACGCGGATCTTGAGCCCCTTCGCGAGTGTCACGGTCTTCTCGCCCAACCCATACTGGGTCGAGAACCAGTTTTCCGCCGACCCAGACACCATGTGTTGGACCTTGACTGTGCGACCCTCGCTGTACGGCCCCATCCAGATGTTCATGCTGGACCGGAATGCCCCGCCCTCTTCCGGGATGTCAATCAGCGTCTTGCCCACGACTTTCGCCTGGACAGGCGAGTATTCAAGGACCACGTCCTCGGTCTGGTACGACACCCCGTCGTAGTTGAACTTCAGCCGGGTGATCATCGTTCCGCGTGCCCAGACCGACAGGTAGTACTCGCCGGCGCGGAGGGGTGTCGAGGTGGACGTCCCATCGGAGAGGTACACTGTTTCCCCCCACTCGTTGATACGGGAGAGCTCCGTGCTGACGCCGTCCTTGACGGACGACATTGGCACCATGCCCCCGTTGAGAACGGAGAAGCTGATGTCAGCGGACGCCGGCGACGTCGACACGATGAGTACGAGCACGAGCAGGATGGCTGTCAGGCGGAGCGTTTTCATGTTGACCTCTGTGTCAGTGTGCTTGCGGAATACCCCTTATTTCAGGCTGAAATTTGGTAATATTCGCAATTCGTTGTATATATTAGCACATTACAGTGTAAAAGTCAAGTGAGGTATGGCCATAATTTGTTCACCTTTGTTTTTGGTGATAATAAGTATAAAATGAAGATATGAAAAAAATACTTATATTGCTAGTTATTTTGGTTATTATTTTTATGGGCTTTCTTCTTTTTATGGGCAAATCTGAGAAAATTAGTGGTGAAGACTATTTAAACACAACATATAAAGTTGAGGGGGTTGAAGTTAAACTTACAAATGGAAAATCAGAGGTGGAGGTAGTCCCTGGCTCGGCTTCTAAGGTGGTTACACAATATTTCGGCAATGCAGTGAAAAGTGATTTGGATGATGATGGCCGAGAGGACATTGCTTTCATTCTGACACAGCAAACTGGAGGCAGTGGCACATTTTATTATGTGGTAGCTTCTCTCAACAAGGAGAGTGGGTATGTTGGTTCAGATGCTGTCTTGCTTGGAGACCGCATAGCACCCCAGACAACCCACATGGGTAATGGAAATGTCATTGTGGTTAATTATGTAGACAGAAAACCGGGTGAAAGTTTTGAAGTGCGACCTTCGGAAGGAAAAAGTTTGTGGCTTTTGCTTGATCCCAAGACTATGCAGTTCGGTCAAGTTGCACAGGATTTTGAAGGAGAGGCCAATCCAGATATCATGACCCTTGATATGAATGTTTGGAGATGGATAAGCACAAAATACAGTGATGGAAGAGAGGTTAAACCAAATGGCACAAAACCTTTTTCTCTTACTATGGAAAAAGATAAAACTTTCTCAGTCTCTACGGACTGTAACGGGGTTGGTGGTGAGTATATTGTAAAAGACAAACAAATATCGTTTACAAAAATGGTTTCAACTCTGATGTACTGCGAGAATTCTCAAGAGTCAGAGTTTACACAAATGCTTGGCGAGGCTCAAAGCTATCAGTTTACCAGCAAGGGGGAGCTCATTTTTAGCTTAAAGTCTGGTGGCGGGTCAATGATTTTCAGGTAACATTTTTTGAATTAGTTTTTTTGCACGACATCATCTAAAGATGTTATTATGTATAGATGATTAACACAAAAAATTTTGAAAAGTATTGTCGGGCAGCAAACTATCTTTCTGCCGCACAGATATTTTTAAAAGACAATTTTTTACTAGAGCGCCCACTATCTTTTGATGATATAAAGCCGAGACTTTTGGGTCACTGGGGAACCTGCCCTGGGGTAAATCTCCTTTATGCCCACCTAAATGCTCTGACAAAGGAACATAATCTAGATACACTTTTCATTCTTGGTCCTGGGCACGGTTTTGCTGGTCTTCAAGCAAACTTGTTTATTGAAGGAACTCTTTCAAAGTATTATCCAGACCTACCACAGAATAAAGGGGGTCTTGAAAAGATGGTCAAATCTTTTAGTTGGCCGTATGGTTTCCCAAGTCACACCAACCCAGGGACACCTGGTGCAATCTTGGAGGGTGGGGAGCTCGGATATTCGCTGGCTACCGCGTACGGCGCGGTTTTAGATAATCCAGATTTAATCGCGGTTGCAATGATTGGGGATGGTGAAGCAGAAACAGGGCCAACAGCCACAGCCTGGCACTTAAATAAATTTATAAATCCGAAAACAAACGGAACAGTTTTACCTGTGCTTCATAGGAATGGTTACAAAATATCTGGGCCAACTATCTTTGGAAGAATGTCTGTTGAGGAACTTACATCACTTTTCACTGGCTATGGTTATCATCCGTATTTTGTAGATGGTGGAGAGGGGGTTCATGAAAGACTTTCTCTAACCCTTGAGGACTGCTACAAGGAAATAAAAGAGATAAAGGAGGCGTCCCCTGTGTCGCCAAGGTTTCCGATGATTGTTCTCACGACCCTGAAAGGTGAGGGTGGAATAAAAGAACTTCATGGAAAAAAGATAGAAGGAAATTTTGCAGCCCACCAGGTTGTGGCAACCTTGGCAAAGTCAGACGAGGGCGAGCTTCGAATGGTTGAAGAGTGGCTTCGCTCGTATAACTTTAATGAATTATTTAATGCAGAAACCGGTTTTATAGACGAGATAAAGGAACTTATTCCAGAAGAGTCAAAAAGAATTGGAAACAATAAACATTGTTTCGGCGGAGATAGGGTTTACAAAGACCTATCTCTTCCTTCAGTTACAGAAAATGCTGGAGAAGTTTCCGAGAGGGGTGTGTCTATGGTAAGCAATATGATTCAGGCTGGGGAATATCTGAAGAGGGTTATAGAGGCCAACGAGGCCGACAAAAATTTCAGAGTATTTTCACCAGACGAGACATATTCCAACAAACTACAGGCTATTTTCAAAGCAACCACTCGTTCCTTTGTTTGGCCACACATGGACCACGACGAAGACCTAGCAAGAGATGGAAGAGTAATAGAGATGCTGTCGGAGCATTCACTTCAGGGGCTTATGCAGGGATATGTTTTGACAGGGAGACACGCAGTCTTTCCTTCGTACGAAGCTTTTATTCAAATAGTGGGTAGTATGACCGACCAATATGCTAAGTTTTTGCGTATTGCTCGCGAATTGTCGTGGAGAGGAGATATTTCTTCTCTGAATTATATTCTCACAAGTCCTGGTTGGGCACAGGAGCACAACGGCTTTTCTCACCAGAATCCTGGGTTTATAGATACAGTTCTCCAGCGACATGGCCCATATGTTAGTGTGTATTTTCCACCAGACAGGAACTCAACCCTAGTTTGTTTAAAGAAAATGTTGGAAACAAAAAAGGAGATAAATGTTCTTGTCTCTGGAAAGGCGGATTCGCCAGAGTGGCTCACTGTAGCAGAAGCGGAAAAAGCTCTATCGCAAGGTGTGATGACCTGGGATTTTGCTAGTGATGAAAATCCAGACATTGTTTTTGCTTCTGTTGGAGACTATCTAACCAAAGAAAGTCTAGCTGCGATTACAACTATCAAGGAAGATGCGCCGGAAGTTAGGATAAGGTTCGTCAATATTCTTGAATTAACCGCAATGGGTATCGGTTCAACAGAGAAACAAATGTCAGAGGGAAGCTTTGAAGGTTATTTTACAAAGGACAAGCCTGTTATACTAAATTTCCACGGTTATCCTGAGACCATGAAGCAAGTTTTGTTTGACCACAAGGATGCAAGTGATCGATTCTCGATTCATGGATATATAGAGAATGGTTCAACTACGACTCCATTTGATATGCAGGTTAGAAACAAGACCAGTAGATTGCATATCGCTAGAGAAGCGATAGAGACACTCGGTAAAAATGGAGTTATCTCGGGGGATAAGGCAAATATTATCAGTCAAAAATATAGTAAACTTTTGGATGAACATCTAGCATTTATAAAAGAGACAGGTGATGATCCAGAGTATATAGCAAAATGGCAATGGTCCGGTAGTAGAAAATAACATTGAATAGATTCACTAAGTAAATAAATTGAAAATTGTCGAAATTATAAATAATAATTTAAAAAATTTCACCGCTCGGTAGAGCGATGTTATTTTTCACTACGGGATGGAAAAAAATATCTTAGCAATTAACATTGGAAGCTCCTCAAAGAAGTACCACTTTTTTTCTGATGAAAGTCTTCTTTCTAGTGCACATTTTGAGCGTGACAATGAAAGACATATTGTAACTTATAGAGGGGGCGAGGAGCAGGAGATTAATTCGGAGACATATGAGAATAGTCTGGAATCATTTTATGAAACCCTAAAGACAGGTGGACAGGTCAGTGACGAGAAGCCAGTTTCGGCTATTGGCCTCCGACTAGTTGCTCCGGGAGAATATTTTGCAAAAGACAATCTTGTAAATGAGGAATTTATTAAGAATCTTGAAACTATTGCAAAAAGTGATCCAACCCATATCGTCCCAGTACAGACAGAGCTTGGTTTTGTCAGTAAGCTTTTTCCAGGTATTAATATAGTTGCAGTTTCAGATAGTCGTTTTCACTCAACCATGTCACAGGTTGCAAGACAGTATGCTATCCCAGAGAAACTAGCTAAAGAGAAAGATATATATCGCTTTGGTTTCCATGGGATTTCTGTGGCAAGTATTGTTCATGACCTCCTTAGCCGACCATCTAGTATAGAGAAGAAAGTCGTTGTTTGCCACTTGGGTAGTGGGGCAAGCATAACAGCAGTATTGGATGGAAAAAGTGTGGATACTTCAATGGGTTACTCTCCCCTTGAAGGATTAATAATGAGTTCCCGGGTTGGAAATATTGATGCAGGTGCGGTATTGCGACTACTAGATGAAACAAGTCCAGACGAACTGCATAAATTGTTTTATTTCCAGAGTGGATTATTGGCTTTGAGTGGCCTGTCCGACGATATGAGAGTACTTCTCAGTGCCGAGAAGGAGGGGCACTCTGGAGCACATCTAGCTATTGAGTCTTTCGTTTATGCTGTTAGAAAATATATTGGTGCATATGCAACGGTGCTTCACGGTCTCGATGCTATTGTTTTTTCAGGAACAATGGGTGAGAGGGCCTTTCTTGTGCGAGAGAGGATATGTAGTAACTTGGAATATTTGAATATTCACATTGATTTGGAAAAGAACAAAGTCGCTGTGGGTGGAACAAATATTGCAAGCTCTGGAATACCAATATATATAGTTAATGTGGATGAGGCAGGGGAGATTATGCGAAGGACTGCATTATTATAGATTTCATTTTTGGTGGTATAATATATTTATTAATAGCTAAAATATTTTTTATGTCAAAAGGGGAAACATATAAAAAAGAGAAAAAGAAACCAAAGAAGGTAAAGTAATCGGGATGAAAAAACCACTATCTGTTGATGAGCTAAAGAGTGCTCGAAAACCATTACGAAATGTAAATATAGAACACAGAGAGCGACTGACTTCTCTAGAGCTTTTTGCTGTTTGGATAACAAATAAAGTTGGTTCCATGGGATTTTTTGTTGTCATTTTACTTTGGACAGTCATTTGGCTTGGTTGGAATACACTTGGCCCATTAGAGTATCGTTTTGATCCCTATCCGGCTTTTGTATTGTGGCTCTTTATATCAAACACGATTCAGATTTTTCTCATGCCCCTTCTTCTTATTGGACAGAACCTTTTGGGGAAACATGCTGAGGCAAGAGCGGAGGCAGAGTATGAAATAGACACAAAAGCAGAAAAGGAGATAGAAACCATCCTTATTCATCTTGAGAATCAGAATGAAATACTAGAAAGACTGGAAAAGAAATAAAATGGTGAAAATGAAACCCCGCGCGGTTTTATTTTTTTATCTGTTCCTCAATACTCTCTAATTTCTCCTCCACTTTGTTTAGTGTTTTTTGAAGTTTTTCTATCTGGTTTTCCTCAGAGAGGATTTCTTCCTCTGTTTTTTCTACAATTTTTTTCTCACCCTTAAGACCTGAGATGATAAGACGGTTACCAACAAATACAGAAACAAACACCCCAGTAATAAGTAAAAGAACCGAGCCGATAATGAGAGACAAAGGACCATCTAGTAGACCTGCATAAGAAAAGGGCTCTACCCCAAGTAATAATGCGGTTATAAAATCGGTAGTGTGCCATACTCCTCTCCAGAACAAGACAACGCCAATTCCTCCCAAAAAGGCATAAAAGAATGGTGTATGACTCAGTCTTCCTCTGGTCCTGTCTTCAACTTTATCGAAATATTGTGAGATTTTTTTGAACATATTTTGTAGATTTAGCCTGTATTTGGTTTAATCATACACTAATAGTATAATTGTTTCTATGGTAAACAATAATAAAAAGGTAATCGCCTGTGATCTTGATGGGACTTTGGCCGAAAGCAAATCTACACTTTCCCATGACATGGCCTCAGTTTTATGCAGTGTGTTGCGTCGTCATTTTCTAGTTATTGTCTCTGGTGGGACATTTTCTCAATTTCAAAAGCAGTTCTTGTCTCAGTTTTCCTGCGAACCAGAGTTATTAAGCAATCTATACTTGTTTCCAACAAACGGCAGTACTTGTTATGTATATGATGAAGAAAAAAAAGACTGGAAACAGCTATATGATGAGTCTCTTTCTAGAAAAGAACGTGAAAAGATTGTAACGGCCTTTAGGGAGGTTATTTCTGAATCTGGTATGGATTTCAGTGGCGCATATGGCGAGATTATTGAGGATAGAGGGAGCCAGATTACCTTTTCTGGAAGAGGCCAGGAAGCACCTGTCGATGTTAAAAGGGTTTGGGATCCTGACCAGGCAAAACGTCAAATACTAGTGAGTCTTCTCAGGAGTAAAATACCAGAATTTGAGATGCGAATGGGCGGAATGACCTCAATAGATGTTACTCGTAAGGGAATAGATAAGGCCTATGCAGTGAAAAAGATTGAGGAAATAATGAAAGTATCAGAAAACGACATAATTTTTGTTGGCGATGCTCTTTATAAGGGTGGAAACGATGCCTCAGTCAAAAAAACAGACGTGGATTTTATCCAAGAGGATGGTCCAGGCGATACCATAGAACTTTTACGTGAATACGCATAGCTTTTCTTTGCTTGCATCTGAATTAATGTGTTATAATTTCGATATGAAGTCTGTTACCACCAAAAGACCATGGGGGTCATTTACACGTTTTACAAACAATGAACCATCTACAGTAAAACTATTATATGTAAACAAAGGAGAGGAGTTAAGTTTGCAGTATCATGCCCACAGAGAAGAACACTGGGAGATAATTGAAGGAAATCCAGAAATAACCGTAGGGGACAAGGTCCTATATCCGAAGCCCGGTGAAGAGTTTGTCATTATGCCGATGACCAAACACCGCATTTCTGCTCCAAATGATAACGTAATCATTTTAGAAATATCTATGGGTGAGTTTGATGAAAGTGATATTGTTAGACTTGAGGATGATTATAACAGGACTTAATGAGAAAAAGCACATTAAAAAAACCTACAAAAATTAAGAAAACAGAAGGCCTTCCGCTCGCTGTTTTTTCTGTGACGGGTGGTGTTTGTGCACTTGAGAGAGTAGACAAGAAAACAACAAGCTCACTTTCTCTCTCTTGGAGTACTGATGGCCTGACTTTTGTTTCTGACAATAGAAGAGTTGAAATAAAATTATCAGCAACGAAAAAAGAAAAAATCAAAGACTGTAATCATTTTTCTGTTTCGGGTACTCGGAGTGGTTTTATGATGACATATGTAAGGGATGGCAAAAAGAAGGAAGACAGTGTAATCGTTGTCGCTAAATCAAAAGATTTATACGAATGGACTGTGAAGTCAGAAATACCTAAAGTCGACACAAATCATTCTGTTATTCTGTATAGCAAGCAGTTGGACTTGTTTTCATTGTATCGTGATGGTCTATTTATAAAAAACCAACTAACCAGAACTCTCTCACACTGGAAAGAGAAACCAACTCTAATCTTCACCTCAAGACATGGGATGTTTGATAGTGAAGTCATATCTATTATCGGAGGGGTAGAAACAAAGGAAGGGTCACTTCTCATCTATGATGCCTCAGTAAAAAAAGACAAGGAGCATTTATTGCAGATCGGAGGAGTGCTGTTCGATGTGAATAATCCGAAGCGAATAGTATGGCGATCTGAAGCTCCGCTATGGCAAGGGGTAGTTGAGACAAAAAACAAGACCGATGCAGTTACACCTGTTGGATTTGTGCACTCGGGCCAGAACTTTATTGTCTACTGGCGGACAAAAGAAGGTGGAATGGTTATATCAACCTTTCCAACTTTATACAAGAATACAGAAATATATCAGCACAAAATACTTAATAGGTCAGAGAAGAATCCTATAATAATTTCTAGACCAGGGCATGATTGGGAGGTTTTGGGGACGTTTAATCCCGCGGTTTTTCAGGATGAAAATCATGTTTTGCACATGTTTTACCGGGCCATAGGCAAGGATGGAATCTCTAGAGTTGGCTATGCCCAGAGTGATGATGGCATATCTATCACAAAAAGATTACCCTATCCTGTTTTTGAACCATCTTCGGGGGAGGGAATGCCAAGTGCAAAGATATTTAACGGTCCAACTGGATATTATCCTTCCTATTATACTTCTGGTGGTGGATGGGGTGGTTCTGAAGATCCAAGAGTTGTCAAAATAGATAATCGCATTTACATGATGTATGTGGCGTTTGAGGGTTGGAGTTCTATCCGCATTGCCCTGACTTCTATTTCTGTTAGCGACTTTAAGAAGGGACACTGGAACTGGAGAAAACCCGCACTTATTTCTTCCCCAGATGAAATAAACAAAAATTGGCTTTTGTTTCCAGAAAAAATAAATGGTAGATATGCAATTCTACATACCATCACTCCAGATATTGGAATAGAGTACATAGATGATTTGGATAATATAAAAATTATCTCGAGTGAAAGACCTCAAGGACCGCAACCAGGTCGTGCGGATTTCTGGGATAACAAAATAAGGGGTGCTGGTCCTCCTCCGATAAAGACTAGTAAGGGATGGTTGCTACTCTACCACGCACAAAACAAGAGAGAACCACATAAATATAAACTTGGGGCCATGCTCTTGGATTTGAATAATCCCACAAAAATATTATATAGGTCAAAACACGCAATACTTTCCCCAGAAATGCACTACGAAAACGACGGAAAGCCAGGAGTAATATATGCCTCCGGTGCAGTAATAAGGGGAGACGATTTGTATGTTTATTATGGTGGGGGAGATAAAGTCGTGTGTGTGGCCACCACACCACTGAAAGAATTCTTAAATTATTTGATAACTGGTAATCCCGATTCATACGAACTCAAAAGAGTGGTTTAGTGTTTACTTTATTGACTTTCATACTGACCTGGATCAGAATTGGATCTACAACTTGGGTGAGTTGCTTAAGGAGAAGTGGTTTGACTTTTTCCACTCTTTAGCGGTAAAGACCCTTTCAAGAATTCCAATGTATAAAGGGAAATTTTCTAGCATGGTAAAACTCTCCCTTCCTGAGCATCCTGGTAGGGATAGTGCAAACTGCTTAGCACACGTTACTAAACCAGAAGGCGCGGACCACCATATCTGGTTGGATGGGAAGGATAGTTTCATAGGCTTCACTACGGCTTGGGGTGAGAGTCCTCGGGAGGCAAAGAGACGAGGTTATCGTACAGTTGAGAACATGGTCCTATCCCCCGAAGTACAATATCGGAGGGATATAGGAGAAACTGTTGAGCTTCATATTAACCTGTTAAAGGGTTGGGGGTGGATTTAAATGTGGCAAACTATCATGGGACTTCTGCAAGCATTTGCTGGTAATAACAAGAAGAAGGAACCTAACGTAATCCAGAATCAAACTGATCCTAATAGACAGCAAGCCCTTGCACAGATGTACGCTAACCTCTTTAAAAAGAATTAGGAGTTTAAAATGGCAGAGAAAGATCCCAAGTGGTACTCCAGTCCTATGGAGTACTTAATAGCAAAAGAAACTGCTAAACAGAAGCGTAAAGAAGACGAGGCTAAGAGGAAAGCAGCGGAACTCGAAGCACGTAGGAATGGAACTAAACCTGTCTCTATAGGTAACATTACTGGACGGGCAAAGGCTATTAATGATGCAGCTGGGGAGTAGTCCTAATGAAAAGCAAGCCTATTCCTTTAGGAATCTCCTATAACTCCCTCGCTAAAAAACAATTTGATAACATCCGCTTTTGGGATGATAAGCAAAAGAAATTTGTCTGGAGTAAGAAAGAGATAGATAGTTCTAGACAAAAAGTACTTAAAAAGATTAGTGAAGCTAATAGGACGGACTAGAATTTATGGCTCTGTTTCTCGACCCCGACAAACAACCAGACAATCAACCTAGTCCGTCCTATATTTACGTCTAAGTTGATTGGTTAACGGCCGGGGGAGAGGCGTGCCTTTGCACGCCGAACGGCTTGCCCCTTCTTTTGACCTTTTTGACCTTTGGGGCAGGAAAATTTATGAATATACTTTTCTTACTTCTAATTATAAAAGATTTACCACTTCCTGAACCTGAAGATGTAATTATTGAAGGGATTAGATTCTAATGGGAGCAAGAGAAACTATACTTAAAAAACTTCTAGGTGCTCCTGAAGCTATGGAAAAGATAGCTAAAGGTCTTGGACCTATGACTCGTAGGCAGTTTTTTGGAAAATCTGCTGAAGCGGTTAAAGAAGTTAATAGATATACTAAAGGGGACTTTGATGAGTTAGTCAGACCTCTTCTTTTACGCAGTAAGTATGGATCTGGGCAGTATGAAGAAATGTTTGAAGCACTTCCAGACACCCAAAAAACTTTTGATAGAATAATAGAAATGAAAAATGCTCCTGATGATCTTAAAGAAGCACTTAAACTTCTTAAGGTTTCAGATATAGTGAAAGATTTAAAAGAAACTCTTCCTGGAGAATGGTCTCATAAGGAATTAACTATTTTAGGAGAATATCTGCATAAAGGAGATATATCTAATTATACTAAATATAAGACTCAAAGTATCTTTAAAGTACTTCAACCTACTTCAACCGAGCTCAAACAGCATATAGAACAGTGGGGTAATTCTATTGCAGGTACTGATAATGCTGTTGCTTCTTGGAGGGACCCTTGGATAGCTAAACTTTCTAAAACTATTCCTAAACAAGTGTCTAAGTGGGGTAAAGAATTTGTAACTCCTCAAGTAGAGAAGGCAGCAAAAACCTTAGACAAATTAGGCCAAACTGAACTTTCTAGACGTCAGTTTCTTACTGGAGGATTTTCTCGTAAAAAAGCCTTACTAGCATTAGGAACTACAGCAACAGGAGCTTCTTTAATATCTCCTGATGAAGCGGAAGCCATCTCTCCAAAAGATTTCTATAAAAATGTCCTCAAATCAATGGACTTGATTAAGCAAGCCACACCAGCAGAAAGAATAGCATTAAAGAAAGCAATAAGAAAAATTCCTAAAGGTTACTTGGACGATCTTGAAGGAGTTGATCATATCCGAGAAGCCTCAAAAGCAATGCCTGTTAGCATTAGTCCAGAAATTTTCCAACACGCAACTGATCCTTCTGTTCGTGCTCTTTACGTTTCAGATTACGCTTCTGGAATGTCTAAATCAGAAAAGGCAGTAATTAATAAAAAGTTTGGAGCAAATCTAGACCTTTTAAAGAAACGCATCTTTACCAAAAAGCCCAGTGAGATGTCTCAACCAGAAACAACTTCACCCATCCATGAAGTTGGGCATCATATTCATGAGGAGGTTGTAGACTCCAAAGAGTTTGCTAAATATATAAACTCCTTTGAAGGTACAGATTTTAAACAGTTTAAAGAGCTTGGTCATGAAACTAAATCCTGGGTAGGTTCTCCTGAAGAGTTATTTGCAGAAGCAACCCGTTTTAAACTCTTAGGTAAGGATGAAATCTTTAACAAGTTTCCTGAACAAACTAAAAATTTAGTTTCAAAGTATCTTCCAGCATTAGCAGTTGCTTCTGGAGTAGCATCAGTATCCCAAAGTAATGATGCAGAAGCAGGTCCAAGAGATAAACTAGTTAAAGGTCTTAAAGCCTTTAAACAAGGTGCAACTGGGGGAGGTAGGATATTAGACAAATATCCAGTCCCGTCCTCAGCCTCAGAGACAGCAATTGAAACCGGCCTCCGTATTCAAGGTAAAGACGTAGCAGGGATCCAGAAAGGTCCCGGTAGATGGAGGTATATAGTATTCACTGACGACTCCCATATGACAGTTGATAAGGATCAAATAACCTCCTTGATGGCAGATAAAGGTGCATCATACTACACAAACTTTATGAAAACTCGTCCTAAGAAAGTTCAACAATTTCAGGCAAAGAAATCTCTTGAATCTAGGATGCAAGTCTCCAAAGAAAAAGATCTTCCTTCAAAAGAGATTAGAGAGTTAATGAATAAGTATGTCTCTAATGTAGAAAAAGTCAATCCAGAAGCCCAACCAGCAGCAAATCATATCCTCATCCAGTATCAAGGAAAGACTTTACAAATTCCTCGTGCTTATGCAGAAAAGTTAGAAGGTAAGGTAAAGGGATTAAAAATTCTTAAAGAGCATAAAGGTACTGGAAACTTTGATTGGAATGTCTTTTCCAACAAAAAGGAAAGAGGAGGTTTGAAAGTATCAGAATCTCTTATGCCTGGAAGCACTGCTCGTTATCAAGAGGGTCTAAAGAATGGTAAACAGATGGCAGATCTTCTGGATAAATTAAAGAAAGAAAAAGATGCTACAAAGAGGAAAGCAATCCTTGAAGCATTAAAAGTTGGAGGAGTTACAGCAGCAACTGCAGGAGGTTTGTTAGCAGTGGGCTCAAGACTTTCTAAAAAGAAGGATAATCCTAAAGGATATACTGAGGTAAACTTTAATGTCTCTAAGTGATAAACAGCAAGAAGAGTTAGTACAATATTGGAACACTTGTCTTACTTCTGGTAAGGAATATAAAAAGAAATTCGCCAAACCAGAAACCTGGAAGAAGTACAAGGAATACTATCGTGGGGATTGGTCTTCTGATATTCTTCCCACAAACAAAGTATTCTCCCATGGAAAGACACTAGTACCAAAAGTTTACTTCCGTGACCCAGCAGTAACCATTACCGCAACTCGTCCAGAGTTAGAGTGGCATGCTAGAGTAGTTGAGCAGGTTGATAATTACTTAATTAGAGAACTTGATCTCAAGACTCAAATAAAACGAGCAAGTTTAGA